>Ga0137302_10013_pt1 | contig 213403 bp, 178 predicted proteins | sample Ramsor2O_GlcNAcB_FD_97184 | JGI IMG/M metagenome (GOLD analysis project Ga0137302, IMG submission 97184) | Mouse cecal microbial communities from Vienna, Austria - N-Acetylglucosamine amended with D2O_GlcNAcB | ecosystem: Host-associated > Mammals > Digestive system > Large intestine > Cecum... | reverse complement strand
AGGGACAGATACATTTTATGCCGGATTCCGATGGTGTCGCCTTCCGGTGTTTCGATGACCGCCGGCTTTTTCTCTATATAACCGACTCCCAGGATGGCAACCTGTGGTTGGTTGATGATTGGTGTAGCGAACAGGTTCTTGAATGTACCGAAGTTCGTGATTGTGAAGGTGCCTCCCTGAATATCGTCCGGTGCGAGTTTGTTGTCGCGTGCCTTGTTTGCCAGGGTGTCTATGGCGACAGCCAGGCCATTCAGGTTCAGCTTGTCGGCGTCGCGAACAACTGGGACAATCAGATTTCCGTCATCCAGCGAGACTGCGATTCCTACATTGATATGTTTCTTCAGAATGATTTGGTAGCCGTTGACGGAGGCGTTTACCTGGGGAAATTCGGACAAGGCTTTTGCTGTTGCCTCCGTAATGGCCGGCATATAAGTCAAGCTGATGCCTTCCCGTTTCCGGAATGTCTCCTTGTTGCGTGAGCGCCATTGAACCAGTTTGGTGACATCCACTTCCACGACAGTTGTCACATGGGGCGATACGTTCTTCGACATAACCATATGGTCGGCGATAATCTTGCCTACACGGTCCATTTCCATCACCTTGTCTTCGCTGCCGGCTGATACCGGGGCGGAAGATATTACTTGTGAAGCGGGAGCGGAAGGTGCCGGACTTGTCTGTGCCGGTTTGGTCTGTGAAGCCGGAGCCGGTTTACTTTCAGTTACAGTCTGTGAGGCTGGTTGGGATTGCGTTTTCGTTGTTGTATCTTTCTTTCCCGAGAGATAATCTTTCATATCTTTTTTACTCAGGCGCCCCATATAGCCGGTTCCTGGAATCCGGTCCAGTTCATCCTGCGACAGATTAGCGTCGCGGGCCATCTGAAGTACGACGGGTGAATACCATCTTTCGTCTTCTTTGGCGGCCTGTGCTTTAGGGACGGGAGCGGCGGAGGGAACGTTCTTGTCATTTGCCGGTGTTTCAGCAAATTCTTTTTCGGGAATGGTCGTATGGGCGGCTGTATCATTATCCGTATCATCTTCCGAGCCTTCGAGTCCGATAATGGCAACGGTTGTGCCAACCGCAACGGTGTCGCTTTCCTGGAATAATATTTCAAGGACTTTCCCGGCAACGGGAGAGGGGATTTCCGCGCTGACTTTGGCTGTGCTTACTTCAAAGAGTACGTCGTCCTCATTGATTGAGTCGCCGGTGTTTACAGACCAGGAGATAATCGTTCCTTCTGTAATGCTTTCGCCCAGCTTGGGCATTTTTATTTCAAATGTAGCCATAATATAATTAACTTTTATCTTTTTGTTTACCGCCGGATGAATAAATCAAACGGACGTGTCCGGGCTTATTCTATTGTTATAATGGAACAAGGAAAGGAGGGTGAAAGTTCTATATTACAGGGTGTAAGTATTGAAAATCCAGTTTACGTCTGCATATTTTTTATTCCTTAACAACCGGATTTCTTCCAGGTCGTGGCAGGTGAATTCGTATGGTTCGCTGGAGGTGTTTTCGTTGGAGAAATAATCGGATAAAGACTGTTTGAATTCGTCGATGGAAACGGAAACAGGCAGCTTGTCCGCCAGGTTGGTTACCGGGCTTTTTACTGATGGAACGTAATAAGGATGTGCCGTAACTTCCCCGCCGGTATATTCGGGAGAAGGCTGGAGGGCCCGGTCGAGTATCTCCAAATCTGTGGAGAAAAGGAGCGTGGCATGATGTAGCATTCTCCGTTTGTGGATAGCTTGCGCGCTGCCCGAAATTTTCAGGCCGTCGATTGTCAGCCCCTGCCTTTCGTCGGAACGGGCATGTAGTCCGTAATGTTCCAGAAAGCGGATAATACTTTCGGTAAATACGGAAGAGCGTATCTGATTGCTGTTTTCGATGAAAGTGAGGTTCAGGTTTCCCATATCGTGATAAACGGCACCGCCACCGGAATAACGGCGTGCCAGCCTGATTCGTTTTTGCCGGGCATATTCGATATCCGTTTCTGCCCGGATATTCTGGTATTTGCCGATAACGACAGCCGGTTCATTCTGCCACAGCATGAAGATATCTTCTGAGAAATTCTTTAGGAGGTATTCTTCTGCGGCAAGATTGAACCAGGCGTCTGTATGGGTGTTATGAATGCAAAGCATTATAAATATAAGCTTTCGTGGATGACTTCCCCGACTGTCGGGTGGGGGAAGATGTTCTTTTTGAATTCTTCGGTGGTAAAGCCGTTCCCGATGGCGATGCCGGCTGCGATGATGATTTCGGAAGCGGGATTTCCCAGAAGGTGGCAACCGATGATACGGTCGTCGGTATCCGTTATTAGTTTGCACAGTCCGGCGAACGATTCGTTCTCGGCCATAAAGCGTCCGGAGTAGGTCATCGGTATCTTTACTACATTATATATAATACCGGCAGCCTGTAACTCCTCTTCCGTCTTTCCTACGCCGGCAACTTCCGGATTGGTGTAGACCACGGCCGGGACAGCCTTATAGCTCATCCGGTCATCGTGTCCCAGTAAGTGGTTGATGGCAACTTCCGCTTCCCGGTATGCAGTATGGGCCAGCATGGAAAAGCCGGTGATGTCCCCACAGGCATAGACGTTAGGGTGAGAGGTTTGCATGTATTCGTTTACCTTTATGCCGTTTCGGAGAAGTTCGATGCCCAGTGTTTCGATGCCCAGGTTTTTCGTGTTGGCTTTTCGTCCGACACTGACCAGTATCTTGTCGGCCTCAATTGTCTCAGTCTTTCCGTCCTTTTCCACAATCACGCTGTCGGGTGTGACTTCGATGACTTTTGTCTCAAGAAAGAATTCGACGCCCTTTTTGGTATATTCGGACCGCAGCATTGCTGATATCTCTTTATCCATCGTACCGAGTATCTCGGGCATCATCTCGATAACCTTCACATTAACCCCCATGCTGTTGAAGAAAGAGGCGAATTCGATTCCGATTACTCCGCCACCGATAATAGCAATCGACCGGGGAAGTTCTTTCACATCCAGTGCTTCTTTCGAAGTCCAGTAAGCAATCTCCGACAATCCTTTTATCGGTGGAATGACGGTTTCCGAACCGGTACAAAGCAAGATATTCTTTACCGCAAAAACTTCCTCGCCGCACTGAATCAATATATATCCGTCTTCCTCTCCCCGGATTACAGCTTCTCCCTGTATGATTGTCACGCCGTTGCCGTTCAGCTTGGCTTTGACACCCAGTGTCAGTTTTTTGACGGTCTTGTTTTTACGTGCGATAATTTTGCTTAGGTCGAAGCCCGGGGCATTGTCTGCCTGAATTCCGTATTTGGCGGCGCTCTTTATGCTATCCAGTATTTTGGCTGAATATAATAATGTCTTAGTCGGAATACAGCCTTCGTTCAGGCAAACCCCGCCAATGGCATTCTTCTCAAAGAGGATTGTTTTTAATCCATTTTCGGCGGCCCGTTCACCGGCTCTATAGCCGGCCGGTCCTCCTCCGATAATGGCTATGTCATATTTCATAACCTGCAAATTAAATTATTCAAAAGTAAAGAAACGTTCCTGGATGGGATTGAATTCTTTTTCTCCCGGCTTTTGGGTCGGTGTTCCGAACGGCATTTGTGCGATAAGCTTCCAGTTCGGATTGAGTTTCCATTCATTTTGTACCTTTTCATCGATTAAAGGATTGTAATGTTGAAGAGAAGCGCCTAAACCGGCATCCTCCAGCATCGTCCAGATAGCGAACTGGTGCATGGCAGAAGTCTGTTGCGACCAGACAGGGAAATTATCCTTGTAGCTGGGAAATGCTTTCTGCAAATTTTCAACCACTTCCATATCTTCAAAGAACAAGACGGTGCCATATCCGCAATCGAAGCTGGTATTTATTTTGGCAAGTGTCTTTTCAAAAGCTTCTGCCGGAACGATAGCTTTCAATGCTTCTTTGGTGATGTCCCAGAACTTCTTATGATTTTTGCCCAAAAGAAGAACGATTCGTGTCGACTGCGAGTTGAAGGCAGAAGGTACGTTTTTCACTGCGAATGCGATGAGTTCTTTAATCTCATGGTCCGAAATAGGAGAGCTGTTGGTGATGTTATAGTAGGTTCTCCTGTGTTCTACTGCTTCTTTAAAGTTTCTAGTCATAATTTTTACGTAAGTATTTATGTTTATTATTATTACTAGAACCAATAAAGTTGTATTTTTGTTGTACGGAAGCTTGTATGTATTTATAAGTGAAATTTATTGGCGTTTTGTGTGGAATAATCAAAAATAATTTTTACCTTTGCGCCCTGTAAAGAGAGAAACTCTATTAGAATCTTCGTTCTGATCATGATGCTAGTTCGGAAAGGGAAGACAGATAGCAGGAGTTGTAATTAATTTATTGCGTTAATAAAAAAAGAAGATAGCAATGTCTAAAATTTGTCAAATTACCGGAAAGAAAGCAATGGTTGGCAACAACGTTTCTCACTCTAAGAGAAGAACGAAACGTAAGTTTGATGTTAACCTGTTTACTAAAAAGTTCTACTGGGTAGAACAGAATTGTTGGGTTAGCCTGAATATTTCAGCCGCAGGCTTGCGTACTATCAATAAGCTGGGCTTAGATGCAGCAATTAAAAAAGCAGCTGAAAAAGGTTATTTAAACGCTTAATTTGGAGGAAAATAAGAAATGGCAAAGAAAGCAAAAGGTAACAGAGTTCAGGTAATCATGGAATGTACTGAACACAAAGAAAGTGGTATGCCGGGTACATCCAGATACATCACTACTAAGAATAGAAAAAATACTACTCAGAGATTGGAGTTGATGAAATACAACCCGATCCTGAAGAAGATGACTTTACACAAAGAAATTAAGTAATAGGAGATTTTAAACGATGGCAAAAAAAGCAGTTGCAACATTTAAGAAAGGTGACGGTCGTACTTACTCAAAAGTAATTAAGATGGTTAAGTCTCCGAAGACTGGTGCTTACATCTTCCAGGAAGAAATGATTCCTAATGAAGCTGTAAAAGATTATTTCGCGAAATAATCTTTCCTAATAAAGATATAGAAAAGAGGTTCTTCGATATGAAGGGCCTCTTTTTTTGTTCTTTCCTTTCTGCTGAAAAGAACATAAAAGATAGCCTCACTAATCAAATATTTTTTTACTTTTGTATGGGCGTTTGTGATATGCTCTGACTATATTGTCAAATAATAAAATTAATAATATAAACAATTAAGAACCATGAGATTTGATGTATCCAGCACTGCGCTGTTATCCCGTTTGCAGTCTATCAGCAAAGTTATTGCGTCTAAGAACTCTTTACCGATCCTCGACAGCTTCCTGTTCGACCTTGATGGTAATAAACTGACTATAACAGCTTCGGATGCTGAAACACGTCTGGTTACTTCTGTTGAGGTGATGAATTCAAAAGGTACCGGACTTTTCGCTGTTTCTGCCAAGATCCTGCTCGATCCGTTGAAGGAACTGCCGGAACAACCGCTTACTTTTGATATCAATGACGAAAACCTGGAGATCTTTATCCATTTCCAGAACGGTAAATATAATTTTATCGGACAGAAAGGGGATACTTATCCGCTCCAAAAGCCGTTGAATGATAATGCAATTGCAATCATTGTGGATTCACAAATGTTGCTGAACGGCATCAGCCGCTCGCTTTTCGCAACTGCTGACGACGAACTTCGTCCGGTGATGAACGGTATCTATTTTGATATTCATACAGACGATTTGACGTTTGTCGCATCAGACGGACATAAGCTGGTTCGTTTGCGTAATCTTTCAGTGAAATCACCGGAAAGAGCTTCTTTCATTTTGCCTAAAAAGCCGGCTAACCTACTGAAGAACCTGCTGGGTAAGGAAACAGAAATGGTTAATATCAAGTTTGATGATAACAATGCTTATGTGAACTGTGCGAACTTTGAAATGGTTTGCCGTCTGATTGAAGGCCGTTATCCGAATTATAACAGCGTTATTCCACAGGAAAATCCGTTTAAGGTTACTATTGACCGCATCTCTTTCCTGAATGCATTGAAACGTGTATCTGTTTTCTCTAATCCGGCAAGCAGCCTGGTTAAATTGCAGTTGAAGGAAAGTGAAATGGTGGTTTCCGCACAGGATATCGACTTCTCCACTTCTGCTGAAGAAAAGATTGTTTGCCAGTTTGACGGAACAGAATTGAATATCGGTTTCAAGGCAACTTATCTGATTGAAATATTAAGTAACATCAATTCGGAAGAAGTAATTCTCGAATTGGCAGACCCCTCACGTGCCGGCTTAATTGTTCCTGCTGAAAACGAAGAGAACGAGGACCAGCTGATGCTGCTTATGCCAATGATGTTGAATGACTAATAAATAAGAAATGCAATTAAACCTGAAAAACCCGATAGTCTTCTTCGACCTGGAGACTACGGGTATAAATATAGTAAAAGACCGTATCGTTGAAATCTCTTTTGTGAAAGTTCACCCTAACGGCAAGGAAGAATCAAAGACGAGACGGATCAATCCGGAAATGCCCATTCCACCGGAGTCGACAGCGATTCACGGTATTACGGACGAAGATGTAAAAGATTGCCCGACCTTTAAAGAAATAGCCAAATCGCTGGCGGCACAGATTGAAGGCTGTGATCTGGCCGGATATAATTCCAACCGTTTTGATATCCCTCTGCTGGCAGAAGAATTCCTTCGTGCCGGGGTAGATATTGATTTGAACAAACGTAAATTTGTCGATGTGCAGACCATTTTTCATAAGATGGAGCAACGTACATTATCGGCTGCCTATAAGTTTTATTGTGACAAAAGCCTCGAAAATGCTCACACGGCAGAGGCCGATACAATGGCGACTTATGAGATTCTGAAAGCTCAGTTAGACCGTTATCCGGACGATTTGCAGAATGATATCGACTTCTTATCCAAATATTCCAGTTTTACTAACAATGTCGATTTTGCCGGTCGTATGATCTACAATGAAGAAGGTAAAGAGGTCATTAACTTTGGTAAATACAAGGGAAAGTTGGTGGAAGAAGTTCTGAAAACAGACCCCGGATATTATTCCTGGATTATGAATGGAGACTTCCCGCTGAATACGAAGAAGATTCTTACCGAAATCAAATTGAGAGGTTTTAATTCGAAATAACGCAATGAATAACTTTGAGTTTGCTAATCCTGTAAAAGTTGTATTCGGGAAAGGTACAATTGCACGTTTATCAGCCTTGATTCCTGCCGGAAGTAGAGTGTTAATGGTCTATGGAGGCGGAAGTATTAAGAAAAACGGAATCTATGACCAGGTGACAAATGCATTGAACGGTTTTGAAGTGACTGAATTTTCAGGAATCGAAGCCAATCCGCATTATGAAACCTGCATGAAAGCCGTTGATGTCGTTAAAGAGAAAAATATTGATTTCCTGCTGGCAGTAGGAGGCGGTTCGGTTATAGATGCCACCAAGTTCATTGCCGCAGCTTATTATTATGAAGGCGAACCCTGGGATATTTTATCCAAAGGCGGTGTGATTAAGAAAGCATTGCCACTGGGTGTCGTATTGACATTATCGGCTACCGGTTCCGAAATGAATGAGCGTTCTGTTATTTCACGTGCCGAAACCCGTGAGAAACTGAATTTTGCATCTCCGTTGGTATTTCCGCAGTTTGCAATACTTGATCCGGAAGTAACTTATTCATTACCGGCGAGACAGGTAGCCAATGGTGTTGTCGATTCATTTATTCATGTCGTAGAGCAATATCTTACTTATCCGGTTAATGCCAAGGTACAGGATGCTTTTTCCGAAGGACTGATGAAAGTGATCTATGAGGAAGGTCTCAAGGTGTTGGATAATCCGCATGATTATGATATCCGTGCCAATCTGATGTGGGCCGCTACCAATGCTTTGAACGTATGGATCGGACAAGGGGTTCCTCAGGATTGGTCGTCTCACCGTATGGGATATGCACTGACTGCCCAATTCGGCCTGGACCATGCACAGACGTTGGCAATACTTTTGCCGGGCGTTATGACATATATGTTTAAGGAGAAACAAGTAAAACTGGCCCGTATGGGTGAAGTAGTTTTCGGTATAACCGGCGGAACGGAAGAAGAACGTGCCCGTCAAACAATCACGGCCTGCGAAGATTTTTTCCGCCGGATGGGGTTGAATACCCGTTTGAGTGAATGTGGCATTACAGAAAACGACTTGGATGCATTGGCTGCTCCTGTGGATAAACAAGGCTGGCATCTGGGTGAACATCACAATATTGACAGTAAGGTAACGCGCGATATCTTATTGTTGCGTTTATAAGGAAAAAGATACATCCGGGAGGAAAATTAATTCCATCCGGGAGAAAGTCAAATTTCTCCCGGATGAAACTAAAATCCCTTTCGGATGAATATTTATTTGAATGAATAAGAATGATGCTGAAAGGTAAACATATCATATTAGGAATTACAGGAAGTATAGCTGCTTATAAAGCTGCTTATATTATCCGTGCATTGGTAAAGAAAGGTGCCGAGGTACAGGTTGTAATAACACCTGCTGGGAAAGAGTTTATTACACCGATAACACTCTCTGCCTTAAGTAGTAATCCCGTTATCAGTGAGTTTTTCTCTAACCGCGACGGCTCGTGGCACAGCCATGTCGATTTGGGACTGTGGGCAGATGCCATGCTGATTGCTCCGGCAACAGCGTCGACAATCGGCAAGATGGCTAATGGAATAGCCGATAACATGCTGGTGACAACTTACCTGTCTTGCAAAGCACCCGTTTTCATCGCTCCGGCAATGGACCTGGATATGTTTGCCCATCCTTCTACACAACAGAATCTGGACCGTCTCCGTTCATTCGGAAACCATATCATCGAACCAGCTGAAGGTGAATTGGCAAGCCATCTGGTAGGTAAAGGCAGGATGGAGGAACCGGACAAGATTATAGCTGTTCTGGAAGAGTTTTTCGCTTCCCGCGCCGTCCTTGAAAAAAAAAAGATTGTAATAACAGCCGGTCCGACGTACGAAAAGATTGATCCCGTACGTTTTATAGGTAACTATTCTTCCGGGAAGATGGGATTTGCACTGGCAGAGGCCTGTGCACAGCAAGGGGCCGAAGTTACATTGATAGCCGGCCCGGTATCGTTGACGACCACGCATCCGAATATACAACGGATTGATGTGGAATCTGCCGAAGAAATGTATCAGGCGGCCATGACGGCTTTTCCCGAAGCGGATGCCGGTATATTATGTGCGGCTGTAGCCGATTATCGTCCGGAGATACAAGCAGACGAAAAGATCAAACGCGAAAGTAAAGGGGAAATGATGCTTCACCTGGTTCCGAACAAAGATATTGCTGCCTCCTTAGGGGCAATTAAACAGGAAGGACAGGTTCTGGTCGGTTTTGCTTTGGAGACAAATAACGAAGCAACGAATGCCGAAAGCAAATTGAAGCGGAAAAATCTCGATTTCATCGTGTTGAACTCGCTTCGTGACGCAGGTGCTGGTTTCCGTTGTGATACCAATAAGATATCCATTATCGACCGTCAGGGAGAAACAACCGGTTATCCGTTGAAATCAAAACAAGGGGTAGCTGTTGATATCGTAAATAAGTTGGCAACATTATTGAAATGAAAATGATTAAAAGACTGTTATTCCTGTTCCTGTTGGGAACTACATCCTTTATCGGTTATGCGCAAGATAGAGCAAACGAGTTTAATGCCCAGGTCAAAATCAACAGTGATAAGATCCAGGGGACTAATAAGCAGGTATATACTACTTTGCAGGACGCTTTGACTCAGTTTATCAATACCCGGAAATGGACGGATGCAACCTTTGGTATCAACGAACGGATTGACTGTACTTTTAATATCATTATCAACGAGGCTACTGATAACAGTTATAAGGCTGAATTGCAGATTCAGGCTAGTCGTCCGGTGTACAACTCAAGTTATGTAACGACTTTGCTGAATTTCCGTGATACACAATTAGACTTTGATTACACAGAGTTCGAACAGTTGGAATATACGGAGAATACGTTAAACAGTAACCTGATCGCTACTGTTGTTTTCTATTTATATACGATTCTGGGGCTCGATTTCGACAGCTTTTCACCTAGAGGCGGAACAGCTTTTTTCCAACAAGCGCAACAGGTTGTCACCCTGGCGCAGTCTCAAATGTCGTGGAACGGTTGGAAAGCCTTTGACAGTGACCGTAACCGGCACGCAATAGCAACAGCATTGAATGAAAATGCTTCGGAAGGATATCGTGACATGTGGTATAATTATCACCGGAAAGGTCTCGATGAAATGGCTGCTAATGTGGATCGTGGACGTACTACGATCTTGTCTTTATTGCCGACATTGGAGGAATTGAAGAAAACCCGTCCGACATCTGTTTTGTTACAAATGTTTGCCGATTCCAAATTGGATGAAGTTGTTGCCATATATTCCAAAGCAACTACGACCGAAAAGCAGGAAGGATACAAAATGCTTTCCAGCCTGTATCCGGCAATGACAACTCGTTTGGAGCCACTTAAAAAGTAAAAGAGAATTATGCTGAGATCTTTATTCATACAGAATTTTGTCTTAATAGATAGTCTGGATATTCAGTTTGATAACGGCTTTTCGGTGATAACCGGTGAAACGGGAGCCGGGAAGTCTATTATTTTAGGGGCTTTGTCGCTGGTATTGGGCCAACGGGCCGACGGGAAAAGTATCAAGAGTGGTTCGGATAAATGTGTGATCGAAGCAACATTTGATGTTTCCAAATATCAACTGGAAGAATTTTTTCATGTGAATGATCTGGAGTATGATCCGGAAATATGTATTCTTCGCAGGGAACTGTTTGCATCCGGCAAGTCGCGTGCTTTCGTTAACGATTCACCTGTGCCGCTTACCGTCATGAAGGAACTGGGAAGCCGACTGATCGATATACATTCGCAACATCAGAACCTGTTGCTCGGAGATAATCGCTTCCAGATGAAGGTAATCGATGTAATGGCGGAAAACGAAATCCTTCTGATCCTGTATCGTAAAGAATACCAGCGTTATCTCTCTTTGAAACGGGAGTTGAAAGATTTGACGGAGAAGGCTGATCAGAACCGCCAGGAAGAGGATTATATCCGTTTCCAACTGGAACAACTGACGGATGCTCATCTGGTTGCCGGTGAACAGGAAGAACTGGAGCAGGAGTTGGAGACATTGTCGCATGCCGAAGATATTAAAGGATCCTTATATAAAATAACAGAATTGTTGAATGGCGAAGAGCAGGGAAGCGTACAGCTTATCAAAGAGGCCCTTTCGACCGCCGATTCGTTGGAAAGGTTTTATCCAAAAGCCAGGGAGATTGCCGAACGTCTGCGTTCTGCCTATATTGATCTGAACGACCTGGCCTCAGAAACCGATGTTCTTAAAGAAGATGTCGAGTTCAATCCTGAACGTCTCGAATGGGTGAACGAACGCCTGAACACTTTGTACACATTGGAACAGAAACACCGGGTTCCGACAGTGGAAGAGTTGATTGCCATTCAGGATAAATATACGGAACAGTTACATGATATAGACTCTTTCGACGAGCAGATCGAGGGGATAAAAGCCCAGTTGGAAATATCATATCAGGAATTACTTCAGCAGGCCGCTGTTTTGAGTGAACAACGTAAGATCGCCTCCAAAGCTATTGCCTCTCAACTGGTAAAAATGGTTATTCCGCTGGGGATGCCGAATGTGAGGTTTGCCGTAGACTTTGTTACTCGTTCGGAGCCGGAAAGCGATGGAATGGACGATATTCGTTTCCTTTTCTCTGCCAATAAGAGTGGCGAACTGCAACCGGTTGCCCAAACTGCTTCCGGTGGTGAAATATCCCGTCTTATGTTATGCATCAAGGCAATGATTGCCGGCTTCACAGCTCTTCCCGCTATTATTTTTGATGAAGTGGATACAGGAGTTTCCGGTGATATCGCCGATAAAATGGGGGATATTATGCAGGATCTGGGTACAAAGATGCAAGTGATAACCATTACCCATTTGCCACAGATTGCTGCGAAAGGTAAAGATCATTTCTTTGTCTATAAGGAAGATACAACGGAACGTACGATAACCCGCATTAAAAAATTGAATAAAGAAGAACGTGTTAAAGAGGTTGCCCGCATGTTGAGCGGTGCGTCACTAACCGGCGCTTCGATAGCCAATGCAAAAGAGTTATTGAAAACCAAACGTTGATTATGTCTGTTAAACCTTTTCTTCTTAGAACGGTCATAGATGTAATTACTAACTAAAAATGAACAGTCATGAAACGGATTAGCTTTATATGTTTGTTGATTTTATTGTGCAGTTTGCCGGGACAAGCTCAGTTTTGGATCAGTTTTGGTTGGAATGAGCCACATTGCCAGAGTTGTCTCTGGATGGAACAGGCCATGCGCCTGAACGGAAGACAGGCCGCCGATTATCATAATATCGTACATAAGTACGGTCAGAGAATAGAAAAGGAAGCCCGTAAGCATTACCGCTATTGGGACCAGTCTGCCAAGAAGATATTTAATCTGCGTATGGAACGTGACCGTAAGTTGCAACGAGTTCTTTCTCCTTCGCAATTCCGTCTGTATGTTCGTTTTGTTCGCGAACGTCCGCAGCGTATCCATGATTATCAGGGATGGTATAATAACCCCCACTATCCGAATTATCGTCCCTCTGATATTTGCTGGCGCTATGAAGACCATTACTGGCATAATCAATGGGAATATTCAAACGGACGATGGCATGGGCGTTTTGATGACGGCAAGTGGTATCGGGGTAAATACGATCGTCCCAATCATCATGATAACGGACAGTGGCGTCCGGACAATCATAATCGTCCCAATAATAACCAGCATTTCAATAAACCGTCCAGACCGGGAAATGATCGGTACGATAAGGATAAAAGACCGGACAACCGGAGAGACCGCGACCGTGATAGAGACAGGAAAGACAAAGACAGAAAAGAAAAGGATAAAAAGGAAAAAGATAATAAACGGCAGGAAAGTAAACGCTCTGAAGTTTACCGCAGAAGCTGAAAATTACTGATTGAACTTTCCGGAACATGAGTTTGTTCCTAGTATAAAGAATAAACTCATGTTCACGCATTTTCTAAATATTCTGGCTACGGTTATCAGTGTGGTAAGCCTGCTGATCGTTACTTATGGGGCACTGGTCGCTTTTATCTCTTTTCTGGGAAACGAACTCAAGCGATTTACCGGACAATATTCAACAGTCAATATCCGTCGGCTGCGAGCGGAATTAGGTACTTATTTATTATTGGGATTGGAGTTGCTGATCGCTTCAGATATTCTTAAAACCGTCTTGGAACCCAGTTTGGACGAACTGGCTATCCTTGGCGGTATTGTTGTTTTAAGGACCATCCTTTCCGTTTTTCTGAATAAGGAGATTAAAGAGTTGGATAATGAAAAGGAGGCTTCATGAACTGTCAGGATTAGGATATGTCGTTAAAAATCGTACTTTTGCATTTTAGTAAAAGTAGACGGATGTTCAGAGTTAATAAGCAGATATTATTATTTATAGCAGGTTGCGTATGGATTATAGCCGGAGTCAATATTCTCCGGATCGGAATTCTTACGTGGATGCATGATGCCCATTACTCGGTGTTAAAGGTGGGAGAAGCAGTTATTGTGTTTCTGTTATTCCTTAATTTTGTGTTTTTACGTTTGTTCAGAAAGCATAGCCGTCGTATTGCCCAAAAAGGAGAAAAGAATTGTCCTTTCTCTTTCTTTGATGCCAAAGGTTGGATTGTGATGATTTTTATGATCACTTTAGGAGTGGGAATTCGTCATTCCCGTTTATTGCCGGACTCTTTTATTTCCGTTTTTTATACAGGTTTGTCATCTGCACTGATTATAACAGGAGTATTATTTCTTATTCAAGGCGTGAAGGAACGGCGAAACAGTAAATAATGTTTGTATATTTGCATTCGTATTTAAAAGAGAACATACAGTTAATATATATTTGATGAAAGAAAACGAAATGGTATTCGGCATACGTGCCGTAATCGAGGCTATCCAGGCCGATAAGGAAATAGATAAAATACTTGTTAAGCGCGAGTTGCAGGGAGAACTTTCCCGTGAATTGTTCGAGGTGCTGAAAGGACGCGATATTCCTGTACAGCGTGTACCGGCCGAACGTCTTGACCGCCTGACCCGGAAGAATCATCAGGGAGTGATCGCCTTTATTCCGGCTGTTACTTATCAGCGTCTGGAAGATATTATTCCTTTCGTTTATGAACAGGGAAAGAATCCTTTCATCGTACTTTTGGACGGCATAACCGATGTCCGAAATTTCGGGGCAATTGCCCGTACCTGCGAATGTGCCGGTGTGGATGCCATTGTTATTCCGGCCAAAGGAAGCGTGACAGTGAATGCGGATGCCATCAAAACATCTGCCGGAGCGTTGCATGTATTGCCTGTTTGTAAAGAGAAAAGCATTGAAGAATCCATTCGTTTTTTACAGGCGAGCGGTGTCAAGGTCTATGCAGCCAGCGAAAAAGCTTACGAGAACTATACTTCTATCAAATATGACGGTCCGGTTGCTATCGTAATGGGAGCAGAGGATAAAGGAGTTTCTATGGATAACCTGCGAATCTGCGACAGCATGGTGAAAATACCGCAGTTCGGAACGATCGGTTCCCTGAACGTCTCGGTAGCCAGCTCCATCCTGATTTATGAGGTTGTCCGCCAGCGTATGAATGAAGAACAAAACAACTAAAAAGATAAACACAATGAAAAAAGTTATTGCAACAACAAATGCACCGGCCGCCATCGGTCCTTACAGCCAGGCCATACAAGTAGGAAATATGCTTTTCGCTTCCGGACAGCTGGGTATCGATCCGGCAACCGGTAATTTCGTAGAAGGAGCTGTAAAGGAACAGACAGCTCAGGCTTTCAAGAATGTGAAGGCTATCCTGACAGAAGCCGGTCTTGATATCAGCGACGTAGTCAAAACTACTGTATTTCTTGCTGATATGGGTGATTTCGGAGCGATGAACGAAGTATACGCCTCTCAGTTTGAAGGTGCTTTTCCTGCACGTTCGGCTGTTGCTGTAAAGACTTTGCCGAAGAATGGTTTGGTAGAGATTGAAGTGATCGCTGTAAAGGCTTGATAATCACTGTCAAAAAAATAAGGGACTTTTGAAGTTAAAAGTCAGGACTTTCGTTTTTAAAAGTCCTGTCTTAACATTTCAAAAGTCCCTTATTTTTTTCAGGCAAGTCCGTATCTTTATTCTTGAGTCAGTGACAAACCTACTATTTTGAAACAGGAATCGCAATCACCTTCGATGAAATCGACTGTTTTTGTTCCGGCCGGCAAAGCGGGGAAGTGCAGTTTAAAGGAATATTCACCTGATTCCGGCATTGTGAAGCGTTCGTCCGGTGTGATGCCGTCTGCTGATGTTAGCGGATAATGAGTACCGTCTTCTGTTTTCAGGAAAGTGTCCTTGCCGATACTTACCCAATATCCGGGAGAATTAAAGGCTTTCATATGGAAAATCGTTTCAGAACCGGTCAACTCTATTCTGTTGATCTCTACAGTTTCCGTATTGCTTGATTTTTCAATAGGAAAATCAACAATGGTCGTGTTCCCTTCCTTTTTCACAGACATAACACGGTCTGATTTGTTTACCCATTTGTTTAGCTTACGTTTAAGTAATCCTTTTCCGTATCCGCTCCAGCTATGCAGAATGATCCCTTCCGGTGAGATAATGACGTAATGAGGTATTCCTCTTACATTATATTTAGCTGCCAGTCCGCTCATTCCTCCAAAATCATTCAGGTTTACCCATGACATATCTTTCGTTTTAGAAATCTCTTTCCATCCTTTTTCTGTGTCTGTGCTCAGACTTATGACAGTTACTTTGTCTTTCCATGTTTCGGATATTTCTTTCATTTCCGGCAAAGCCATCATACAAGGACCACAACCGCGGCTCCAAAAATCGACCAGGAGATATTTACCTTTATAGTCGGCCAGATGATGAATATTGCCTTGCAGGTCGTAAAGGTCGGTATCCGCCATTTCATCGCCTTCTTTCACTGTAACGGGAGGATAAAGACATACCGTGATTTCCTTACCTGCCTGAGAGTTTTTCTCATTATCGGATAACTTGTTGTATAAAGCAATCAAATCTTCCTTATAAGGATAGTTCTCCATGTATTTACTTTGCTTGCATTGGCCTAGCAATTTATCCATCCAGACTGTTCCTTTAGGAGTTTGCTGCATTATTTCGATTTCTTTTTGGGAGGAGATCAGTCGTAATGAATCCGTTTTTTTCTGAAGTTCTTTCATTTCATTCCTGATCGCATTCTTTTCTTCTTCGGAAGGATTGCCCGTCCTTCCTTTGGAGAACAAATCCATTAACTGTATATAGATTTCCTGTTCTTTACTACATTCTTCCCGGCAAGCGTCGGCATACAGGTTTAAATCATGCTGTTCCTGGATATCGGCCGATACATTCCATGTTCTGATAAGTTTATTATTACCGGTAACGGTTGTTTCTTTGCCGGGAGCCACCCATACATCCAGCCAGGTGTTTGGAAACCCTTTGTCATGGCTGGAGACCATTAATGCTTCGGGAGCATTGTCGACGGTTTCACCTTTGAAGGTAAAACATTCATTGATGACCGTATCCTGAGCGATCTGGCTCATGACTTGTCCGTCACTACGATAAAGGACAATCCGGGTACTGTCCTCCAGTCCGGAGATTTTACCTTTTATCGTGAATTCGTTTTGTGCTTGTGCAGATATAGCGAATATAAGCGATATACCTGCTAAAAGTGCTTTTACCATATTTATATGAATTAAGTAAATGCAATATTACGATTTTTTCGTAATTAACAAGCAGGATAGGTGAAATATTATTGTTTACCGGCCGAATAATTTAGTAAGCAGGTCTTTTTTTCCTATTTTTTGTAACGCCTGGGTTATCTGCCTGCGAAATTCCGGTTTATACCAGAAGAAGAATTGCCGTTGTGCCAGTTTCTGTTCTTTTGTACGGGCTGTATATACTTTTTCTAATGTATAAGGATGATAACCTGTGTAATATATCTCCGTAGCCAGTGTCATGGGTGTAGGAGTGAAGTCCTGTACCTGTTCCAGTTGGAAATGCAGTTTCTTGGTCTCGATAGCCAGTTTTGCCATATCTTCTTCCGTACAGCCGGGATGGCTGGAAATGAAGTATGGAATTAATTGTTGGTTAAGTCCCTGCTGCTTGTTGATACGGTCGAATATTTTTTTGAATTGTCCGAATTGATCGAAAGAAGGTTTACGCATCATTTTCAGAACATTGTCTTCCGTATGTTCGGGAGCCACTTTCAGACGGCCCGATACATGCCGGGCGATCAACTCTTCCGTGTAGCTCTGAGCTGACTTATTCACGATTTCATCGTCGTAACGGTGCAACAGCAGATCATAACGTACGCCGCTACCGATAAATGAGCGTTTGATCTGTGGCATACTGTCCACTGCTTTATAAATGTCCAGCAACGGAGTATGGTCCGCATTCAGATTTTTACAGATGACAGGAGAGATGCAGGACGGTTTTTTACATTTGGCACAAATACTCTGATCTTTGCCTTTCATCCGGTACATATTGGCGGAAGGACCTCCCAAATCACTCAGGTATCCTTTGAAATCTGGCATTTCCGTGATAGCCTTTACTTCTTTCAGGATAGACTCTTTGCTCCGGGAAGCGATGAACTTTCCCTGGTGGGCGGAGATTGTACAGAATGCACAGCCACCAAAGCATCCCCGGTGCATATTTACTGAAAACTTGATCATCTCGAATGCCGGTATGACTTTTCCCTTATATTTGGGATGCGGCAAGCGGGTGTAAGGCAGATCGAACGAAGCATCGACTTCGGCTTCCGTCATAGGAGGGAAAGGAGGATTCACTACAATAGTCTGCTTTCCAACCTGCTGAAGAATACGCGATGCATTATATTTGTTCGATTCTTCTTCGATATGACGGAAGTTTTTAGCCTGTTTTAATTTATCGCGAAGACATTCTTCATGTGAAAAAAGTACGATGTCATCGGGCTTTATCTCTTCTTTTCCTGTCAGATAAACTGTTTGGCGAATATCTTTTAATGAATTAAAAGATTCTCCGGCCTGTAAGCGGGTAACCAATTCCTTCATGGGAAGTTCCCCCATACCGTAGATCAGAAGATCGGCCGGACTGTCTGCCAGAATACCCGGCCGGAGTCTGTCCTGCCAGTAATCATAATGAGACAGCCTGCGTAAAGAAGCCTCGATTCCACCAAGTACGACCGGTACGTCGGGATAAAGTTCTTTCAGTATTTTGGTATAGACAATGCTGGGATAATCCGGGCGCATTCCTGCCCGGCGATCCGGAGTATAGGCATCATCGCTACGTAACCGTTTATTGGCCGTATAATGATTGATCATCGAATCCATCGCTCCGGGTGAGACTCCGAAGAAGAAGCGGGGAGTTCCCAGTTTCTTAAAATCACGATAATCACCGCGCCAGTCCGGCTGCGGAACAATAGCCACCCGCAGTCCCAAGGCTTCCAAGGTACGTCCGATAACGGCAGCACCAAACGAAGGATGATCCACATAGGCATCCCCACTGAAAAGAATTACATCTATATAATCCCATCCACGCGCTTCAACTTCTTTCTTGGTGGTGGGCAACCATGCTTCCGGTTTGAATGTTTTCATGTTGCAAAGGTAGGAATTTGAGCTATAACTTTAGCTTATAGGGGATAGAATTTAATGATTGGCATATAAGGAAAGGATGTTTTACCTTTGTAACCGAAAAGAAAAATATAGGCGAAACGGCAAACATTATCAATAAGATATGTGTTCTCTTAACAAACACAATTATTAAAAAACAATACAGTATGAAAGCATTAACAGACGAAAAGCTCACTATCGTAGGTGCAGCAGGTATGATCGGTTCTAACATGGCCCAGACAGCTTTAATGATGGGGTTAACTTCTAATATTTGTCTTTACGACCCTTTTGCTCCGGCTTTGGAAGGTGTTGCAGAAGAAATGTTCCAGTCCGGATTTGAATATGCAAACATAACTTTTACATCTGATATCAGCGAAGCGCTGAGAGGTGCCAAATATGTTGTTTCATCCGGTGGTGCAGCCCGTAAAGCCGGTATGACCCGTGAGGACTTATTGAAAGGTAATGCTGAGATTGCTGCTCAGTTCGGAAAGGATCTCCGTGCTTATTGTCCGGATGTAAAACATGTGGTAGTTATTTTTAATCCGGCCGATATTACCGGATTGATCACATTGCTGTATTCCGGATTGAAACCTTCCCAGGTAAGTACTTTGGCTGCACTTGACAGCACCCGTCTGCAAACAGCTTTGGCACAGCACTTCGGAATCCGTCAGAACCTGGTAAAAGGTTGTCGTACTTATGGAGGCCATGGCGAACAGATGGCTGTTTTTGCTTCTACTGCAACTGTCGACGGTAAACCGTTATTGGATTTGATCGGTACTCCGGAACTGACAGACGAACAATGGGAGGACTTGAAAGTGAAAGTTATACAGGGTGGAAAACGTATTATCGAACTTCGCGGTCGTTCTTCTTTCCAGAGTCCGTCTTACCTGTCAATCGAAATGATCCGTGCCGCTATGGGGGGCGAAGCATTCCGCTGGCCTGCCGGAACATATGTTCACTCCGGTAAATTCGACCATATCATGATGGCTATGGAAACAGAAATCACTAAAGATGGTATTTTCTATAAAGAAGTAGAAGGAACACCGAAAGAAAATGCAGAACTGGCAGAAAGTTATGTTCATCTGAGCAAACTGCGTGATGAAGTGATCAGCATGGGTATTATTCCTGAAATCCATCTGTGGCATACATTGAATCCACACATGAAATAAGCCGTTTCTTATATGTTATATACGAAGAAGGGAGCGACCGTTAATCGGCACTCCCTTTCTTTCTTTGCAATTTTATTTATAATGTTCTTTCCGGATACAGGGCATCCCACCATTCCGGTTCATCTTTCAGCCATTTGGCAAACCAGGCAAAGATCGTGTTCTGCCATTCCAGGCGTTTTTTGTAATCAGCTACACCGTGGTTTTCTCCGTCAACCTGGATAAATTCCACTGTCTTGCCGAGTAGTTTCAATGCCAGAAACATCTGGATACTTTCTCCAACCGGAACATTAGTATCGGCATTGCCATGTAATAGCAATAACGGAGTTTTGATCTTGTCAGCGTTGAACAACGGGCTGTGTTTAGTGAAGAACTCGGGGTTATTCCAGGGATAAGTTCCGGTATTGGCTACCGAACAGTAACCATATCCCCAATATCCTTCTCCCCAATAACTGCTCAATGCACTGATACCGGCATGGCTGACAGCAGCAGCAAATAAATCGGTGCGGGTTTGCAGATATTGTGTCATAAACCCTCCGTAGCTGGCACCTGCACAACCGATCTTTTTAGGATTTACAAAGGAATGTTCTTTACAGAACAATTCTGTGCCGCGGATAATTTCATCGGCAGTCGGTTCTCCCCAGGCATTTACGTGGCGGGCAGCAAATTCTTGTCCGAATCCGGTTGTCCCGCTGGGATTGAGCGTATAGACTACATATCCCTGGGCGGCATACATATGCATGGAGTAGCTGAATTCCAAAGCACGGTTCGTCGGCGAAGTTCCTCCATAGTAATAGACGATCATCGGGTATTTTTTATCCGGATCGAAATTGGGCGGCAGGTAATAACGTCCCTGTATGGTTGTTCCGTCTTCTGCCGTAAAGTTCCAGTCATGAACTTCTCCAAGTTTAACATCTTTCAGTTTTTCAGCAGACAGGTCGTAAATCAGACGGTTCTTTCCACTTTTCAGGTCGTAAGCATACAAACGGTTTGCGTTTGAAGTACTTTGTCCGTAATAATACATTACCGGAGCTGTTTCTGCCAATGAGTAATTATAAACTACATCTTCAGAAGTATTGATCTGTTTGATTTTCCCGTTTGCCGGATTACAGGTATAGATACGCAGATAGTCCTGGTCTTCCGTCATCATATAAATCTGACCGTCGTATTTGTTCCAGAGTGCACCAGTTACATTCGGATTGAAATCCTTGGTTAGTGCCGTTGCTTTCCGGGTAGCCGGATCATACAAGAACAACTGGCCGTCGTATGTATTTGAGATTTGTCCTTCCCTGATATTTAAACCGATTCCACCGAAAGCATTTCCCGATCCGCTAACCAGTAATTGTTTTCCGTCGGGAGAGAAAGTTCCGCCGTTCACATATTTGGCATGTTCCCAAAGGGTATCGACTGCCATCGTTTGCAAGTCGAGTTTGTATAACGAGTTGCTGGAATGAGGTAGAGATGTATAATCCGTTTCACTGGTACTGAACAACAGGTAACGACTATCCGGGCTGACATCATTAATATATGTACTGTTATGTCCGAATGTCAGTTGTTCGTATAGTCCGGATTGCAGATCGTAGCGCCAAATGAAATAACGGTTACGGAATCCCGGCAGACGGTCGTTTGGTTCGAGGATACGGAGCATGTCAGGGCCATCCTTCGGACCTTCCTCCTGTATGGTGAAGAGGAGTGTCTTTTCATCCGGGGTAAAGTTGAAGCTACCTTCCGGCAGGTTATCTGCCAGTATCTCTTCCTGCATGTTGGCCGGATCGACTGTCACCAGTTCCTTTCCATTCATGCCGGTACGGGTGAAATACATTTTATTACTGGTCGGCATCCAGCTGGCACTCATGATAAATCCTTTATCCTGCAAAAGGATACGTCCGCTGGCGGCTTCACGCAATTGAGCGTATGATTCGCTTTTACCACCTTCCAGGCGTGTATAATATTTCACTAATACATATTTGCCGTTGGGAGACAGGCTGACACCACGAAAGTTTGTTCCTTCCAGAATATCCCGTGAGGTATATCTTTTATCCGGATTAAGTGAAGCAACGACTTTCGCTTCTTCCTTACTTTTATAGATTGCCTTTAATGTAGGCGGACAGGTATCGCTGTCGGCTGTCAGGTATTTCACAACCACTTCATACCGGTGCGGTTCCATTGTCAGTTCAGAAGTTGCACTCACCGGTTTGTTATTTACATACACATCGAAAGAACCGGGTCCGGAAACTTCTAAAGTTCCTTTGGTATAACGGTCACTGTTCAGATAAAAGGAGAAAAGATGCAGGGCATATCCTTTTTCCGGAGCCTGAAAACTGATAATTCCAGCTGTATCTGCATCCAGAATGGTCGCGTTGGCGAATGCTTTGTCGAAAGGAACTGTCGATTTCAACAGATTTTTGATCTCGAAAGGTTTTCCGTTTACATTCAGGCTGTCTGCCATGATCGGTTTATTAACCGGAACAGGACCGGTATGCAGAAATTGCATCACTTTTATATCTTCTGCTGCCTGTAGAGTAAAGGCGGAGAGAAGTAATGCAGAAAGTAAATAGGTACATTTATTCATGTTATCTTGTATTAATTAATAGCGAATTCCGCTGACCATATAAAGTTCGTCGGTATCTTCCATTGCCTCGATATGAAAATAAGGTTCCATTAAGGCGGCAACTTCCCTGGCTGTAGGCAGGCCGAACGATATTTTGTTAGCTTGTTTATTGTGATGTCCGTTTATGTTTTCCCTCCCTTCGCTGTGACAGATCACAAGTTCGCCTCCCGGGATAAGTAATTCTGCCAGATGGCCGATTACCTTATCCGGATGTTCGAAATGAGGAAAAACACTATAGGCAATAATAAAATCGAACTGTTCGTCTTTCAGTTCCATAACATCTATGCAACGGAAATCGACTATCGGGGTAGCATATTTGTTTTGTGCTGCTTCAATCATCCGTGGCGAAATGTCTATTCCTGTGATATGGGCTGGTGAATAAGTTAACAGATACTGTTCGAGTACACCAGTTCCGCATCCGACATCCAATATGCGAAGTCCTTTGTGCAGAGTGGTCTGTTCCAGTATCTGATTGATTTTTTCTGGTGCATGATAGCAAAGTTCGTCCCAGCGATCTGCTAATGCATCAAAGAAACCGGCTATAACATTCATGGTAATTGTCCCTCCCATACAAAACAATCGGTGAATTGCTCTTTGAACTGAGTCGGTGCTTCGAACAATCCGAATACGGAGGAACCTGACCCCGACATAGAAGCGTAGACAGCTCCTGCCTGATAGAGTGTTTCTTTGATCCGGCCGATAACCGGATGTTTGCTGAAGACGCTTTTTTCGAAATCATTTATCATTAAGTTTTTCCATTCGGAAACCGGTTTGTTTATAATCTCTTTTAGTGAGATTGCCGGAACTTTCGGGGTGACTAATGAATAGGCCTCCGGAGTGGAAACGGCTACATCCGGTTTTATCAGGCAGAAATGATAGCCTTTTAATGATAATTCGACTGGTTCGAATATATTCCCTGTTCCGGTAGCGAATACAGGTGTATTGCGGATAAAGAACGGACAGTCAGCACCGATGGAAGCTGCAATTTTTTCCAGTTCGTCTGCGTGGATATCCAGTTTGCAGAAATCATTCAGCAGTTTCAGCATGAAAGCGGCATCAGCCGATCCTCCACCCAGTCCGGCTCCGAAAGGGATCGCTTTAAGGAGATGGATTTCCAGAGACGGTATTTCATATTGTGTTTTCAGCAGGTTCAGTGCTTTTATCACAAGGTTTTTTTCCATGGGAGCATCCACCTGTATTCCTGTCTGGGTGAAAGATAGTTTTTCTGCATTCACTATTTCAAGTGCATCTTTCACAGGGATAGGATAGAACACAGTCTCGATGTTATGATAACCGTCTGTCCGTTTACTAACAACGTTTAGTCCCAGGTTTATTTTGGCATTAGGAAAACAAATCATAGAATAGATCCTTTAAATTATGTTTTTTAGACAAACGTAGGCAAAATAATTAGGATAAACAAACGTAACGTATAGCTTGTATAATCGAAGCTGTCATAAATCTAAAGAAAAGAACTTATTTATTTTTCAAATAAATAGTTGTCATGTAATTTATCGGTAACTAACATTTGTTTGAAAATAGCAAAAGCGACTACCAAATGAATAGTAGTCGCTTTTATGTTATACTGGGAAAGGGAAGAGGGATTACATATTTTGGAAGTCCTTTAACCTTTTCTGTAATTCTTGACGAGCAAAGAAGATACGACTCTTCACAGTTCCTAAGGGCACATTTAGTTTTTCTGCTATTTCGTTATACTTATAGCCACTTAAAAACATAGAGAAGGGAACCTTCAGATCATCGTTCAAGCCGTTGATCGCTTTAGTGATCTCTTTGATTTGATATGCTTTATCCGGTGAATCAAATCCGGAATCATTGACAACATCCAGATTATATAAATCTGCACTTGAGTCAACAACTGTCTGTACACGTACAATCTTATGATAATTGTTTATGAAAATATTACGCATGACAGTTAAAACCCATCCTTTGAAATTAACGTTGTCAACGAATTTATCCTGATTATCTAGTACCTTTAATGTAGTATCCTGTAGCAAATCCTGAGCATCGTCCCGGTTTGCAGTGAGCATAAGTGCAAAATTCATCATGTTTTCTTGCAAGCTCAATAATTTTTGTTGAAATTGTATCCCATTCATATTACTTACTTTTTGAATGTTTATTGTCGGTTATGTGCTGTATTTCAATACTGAAGCACAATACAAAAATATGTAATTTAAATCAATGAAACTAATTCTTTGCATAATATTAATACTTAACACTCAATCTTAATATTTATAGGCTAAAAGTGTCTGATACTGAGTAGGATTTACAAGTTTTCAGCTTGTATATGTCTAACATATACAAGTTCGGTGTTGATTTATTCAACAAGAGATAAAATAAACCTTGAGCAATCGATACGAATATGGAAAATTGTCGGATAAGAATAGTAGTTATCATTAAAAGAAACAGGAGTTGACCGGATGCAGCTTTTTATAAATAAAGAGAACGGTGTCAGTAAATCACATAAATTACTGACACCGTTCTCCTTATGATTGTCTTTTTATATAATGAATTTATCTTTGACCTTCACCAATCATTTCTTCAGCCAGATATTTATCTGCATCTTTTTGGATATTGGGTAATTCCAAACCGTAACCTTTTATACGGTCTTCTCTTTTCAGGAGATATGAAATGAGAAGTGCAAGTATACCAAAACAGGTAAAGATAATCATTGGAATGGTATAATCGTAAGTCGGTTTTTCATTGACATAACCGGTTATGCAGTATTTATCGAGTACTTTACCTATGAGGTAAGGCACACCCATTAATCCCCAGTTTTGTACCCAAAAAATAAGGGCATATGCTGTTCCTAACTTATTTTCCGGAATAATTTTCGGAACAGAAGGCCACATAGCTGAAGGTACAAGCGAGAAAGCAATTCCTAACAGGATAACCAGTACAAGTGCTATCAACCAATTATCCAGGAATGGTAAAGAGAATGTGAAATGAATGCATACAAGCATGATTGCACCGATCATCATGATGGTGGCACCTTTTCCTTTCCGGTCGTACAGGTTGCCGAAGAATGGAGTCAGCAGGATAGTACCAAACGGCAGGATCGAAGGGATGATTCCGGAAAGAGTAGGTTCAATACCGAATTTATTAATCATCAGGCTGGGTGCGTATTTAAGAAACGGGAATACGGCGGAATAGAACAATACGCATAAAAGGGCGACATACCAAAAGCCTTTAAGGGTAATAATATCCAGGATATCTTTGGCACGGAAAGGAGCTTCTTCCTCTTCTTCACCTTCGTCGAGAATTTCCTGATCCCGTTTTTTATCCATTACAACGAATACGATGAATGACAGGAATCCGATGCATAATAAGATTAGTCCGATAAAAATAGGTATACTGATAGAATTATTGAAAGCTCGGCTCAGAATAGGCGTTATACCGATTGCCAAACCTGTTCCGATACGGGCACACGCCATTTCAAGTCCCATTGCTAATGCCATTTCCTTACCTTTAAACCATTTGACAATGATTTTCGATACGGTTATACCGGCAATCTCGATGCCTACGCCAAAGAGTGCATAACCTAAAGAGGCTATGAGTAGAGGATATCCCCATTCGGTTCCGAAGATTGAAACTGTTTCACCACCGAAATCATGAGAGATACCGAACCATTTAATGAAAACACCGACCAGCATGATACCAGTGGCCATTAAACCGGTGAAACGTACTCCCATCTTATCAAGGATCATACCACCGAAAATAAGCATTAACAGGAATACATTGAACCAGCCGTATGCACTTGTAAATTTACCGTAGTCATCGCCACTCCATCCAAGGCCGCCGCTCATAACGGGGGTTTGTAATAAATCCTGAAGCGGAGCCATCATATCCGTGATGAAGTAACCGCAAAGCATTGTAAATGCAACGAGTGCCAAAACCGACCATCGTGCCGTTTTGGATTCGCTCAATTTCATTTGAATTTGTTTTACCATGATATTTGTTTTTATTAAGTTGTATTATTTGTCTTCTTTCATGAAAAGGGGGAGGGCATCGGCTACGATGAATGTGCTTCCTCCGATAAAGATCGTATCTTCTTCGCCGGCTCTGGCTAACGCCCGTTCAACAGCAATGGCGACGGAGTCGCATGTGACGCCGCTAAGGCCGTGCATCATACCCATGGCGGCAATTTCGGCTGCCGGCATTGCCCGTGGAACGGATGCCTGTGTAAAAAAGTAGAAAGCATCCTGGGGCATCAGGTCCAGCACACCGTTAATATCTTTGTCGTTTACCATGCCGATGATCATATAAGTATGGTGGGAACGCTTCATTACTTCTTTCAGCTGCATGTTCAGATATTGCCATCCGCCGGTGTTGTGGCCTGTATCGCATATCACTTTCGGTTTTTCCTGCAAAACCTGCCAGCGTCCCATTAGTCCGGTGAATTCAACGACATGCTCGAATCCTTCGCGTACAGCTTCCTGAGGTATATCGATTCCCTGAGTGTAAAGCAGATTGAGAGCAGCCAATACGGTTTTGGCATTTCTTACTTGTGCCACTCCGCCCAGTTCACCGAATAGTTGTCCGTACTCGACGGAATCGAAATACCATTCGCCGGTATCCATCAGATATGATTCGTTTAGCAGGTCTGCCTGTGAAGCAAAATAAACCAGTGTCTCATTCCTGTGAGCTGCATCGGCAAATACCTGTGCAACGCTTTGGGTATATATTTCACCTACCAGTGCCGGAACTTTGGGTTTGATGATCCCTGCTTTTTCAAAGGCGATCTTTTCTACCGTATCGCCCAGGAACTGGGTATGGTCGAGACTGATATTCGTGATAATACTCAGGATAGGAGTGATAATGTTGGTACTATCCAACCGACCGCCCATGCCTACTTCAATAATGGCAAAATCAACTTCTTCAGCACGGAAATAATCGAAAGCCATGGTAGAAGTCAGTTCGAAGAAGGAAGGGTGAAGTGGTTCGAAAGTGGTGCGATGGCGCTCTACAAAATCTATTACATATTCTTTGGGTATCATTTTACCGTTGACACGGATGCGTTCACGGAAATCGATCAGGTGGGGAGATGTGAAAAGTCCGACTTTATATCCCGCCTGATGAAGGATCGCTGCCAGTAAATGACTGACGGAACCTTTTCCGTTTGTCCCTGCTACGTGGATTGTTTTATAGGCTTTATGGGGATTCTCCAGATAGTTGTCCAATGCAATACTGGTGTCCAGTCCCGGCTTGTAAGCGGATGCTCCGCTGTGCTGAAATACCGGAATGCTTGTATATAGATAGTGAAGCGTTTCTTCGTAAGTCATGCTGTTAGTTTTTTATAATTGGCAAAAGTACTTAATTTTATTTATACCTTTGCACCCCGTGAATATAAAAGTACAAAGAGATGAGTAAACAACGTATAGCTTACACTCCTATAGGTGGGGTATGTTCTAAAATGATGATTGTTGAGGCTGAAGACAATATGATTACCGGAGTTCAGATTGTGGGCGGATGCCAAGGAAACACACAAGGTTTATCAAAATTACTGGTCGGTATGGAAGTACAGGACGCCATACAACGATTGGAGGGCATCGATTGCCGTGAACGGGGTACCTCTTGCCCGGACCAACTGGCACAGGCTCTAAAGAAATTGAGTTGAACCCTGCTGCCAGGTTTTATTTCCGACGGATTAAGGGATATCTTTCACGATCCTGAATCCGTTGTTGAAATGTTTACTTCCCGGGTAAATATAATAATGACAGGTAGGACGGCAGCTCGCCCGTTCGTTGAACCAGGTGCCTCCCCGTACGACAGCATATAGTTTGCCATCCTTTTCAAAACTGTCGGAACACCATTCCCATACATTTCCACTCATATCATGGATGCCCAGTTCATTCGGTTTCTTCATGCCGACCGGATGCGGTTTGCCTTCCGAGTTTCCGGCATACCATCCCAGACTGTCGAGTTCCATTCCCCCGCTGTATAGATGATCGCGTTTACCGTATAATCCGCCGCGGGCAGCGTATTCCCATTCTTCTTCTGTGGGCAGACGTCCGCCCGCCCATTGACAATAAGCCTGTGCTCCGTACCAGGTAATATAAATGGCCGGGTGTGCTTCATAACCGTGGATCGGTTTCCCTTGTCCGATGCCCCAGTTACATTCATAATATAAGGGTTGTCCTGCATCCGGCCCTTCTTTTACCACCTGACTTCCGTAGGCTTTCAAAAAAGCGGCAAACTGGAAATTGGTTATTTCGTATTTGCTGATGGAGAAGCTTTTAACCGTTACTTTATGGGGTGGATTATTGTCTTCTTTATAGGTCGATCCCATTATAAATGTACTGCCTTTCACTTCAATCATTTCCGGATTGATATTGGTCGACAGCCATTTGCGAAATTCTATATCTTTTATTCGTTTCCGGGCTTCTTCGCGATCTTCCTCCCTGACATCACTTTCGATGAATTTGTTGAGGTAGGAGATGGATATGTCGTATGCTTCATCCCCTTTTAGCGGGAGCAGGCGTTCGTACATCGTTGACAGGGCAATATATCCGTCGGTTCGTTCCGGGTCCAGGCGCACTCCCTGTTCATATAGTTTATATGCTTCTTCCGTATATTTATTGATTTGAATAGCACTGCCGCTTAATGATAGCAGGTTGTCTGCCTGCCGGATACAGTCATCTGCATAGGGATTGATCTGGTTACTGATGAGGCGGGCGAATTTCGTCTTTTTCATCTCTACCGGGATCAGGCGATAGAACTGACGTAATGAGTCCGGCGATAACTTTTTCATGATACGGGTAAGGAGGAACTGGCCGGCATATTTGTCCATATTATGCTCAATAAATGAAATACGGATGGAATCCCGTTCTTGCTGGGCTATACGTAACTTCAAGTCAGTCTGGGGTTCGAAAGTTTTGGCAGCCATTTCTTTCTTGATAGATTCTAAGGCAGCTTTTGCCATTTTCTTATTACCAAGACGTTTGTCTTTTTTTGCCCTCAAATCATGTAAATACATGGAAATAATGTTGAGGCTATCTATTCTTTGGTTAACCAGGCTGGTTTTATTTAAATAATCTGTATATCCCATATGTGTTTCAGCTCCCCTGTATTTGAGATTGTGCGGGAAGTCGGAGAGGTTACCTTGGATGTATAGAGTATCTTTATCAATCAGGAGGTCACAGTAATAAAATTCATCTTCAATAGTTGTACATAACCATAAATGCTGAGGAATATCCGATAAGGTTCCTCTCATTTGGAAAGCATCTTTTTCGATTCGCATGGAGTTGATGATCCGCTGGTTATCGAATTGTTTCAGAAAGAAGACAGTACCGTCTTTTACGCCTGTTATATGCGCTTGTATTACGTACCGGTCGTTTGCTGTTAGCCATGAGGTACAGCAGAGAAGTAACAAGCTTATCAGTATTTTCATATTCATTAGTCAATAATAAGTTTGTAACCGATTCCCCGTACATTCAGTATCTTTATACTGGGATCGTCCGATAATTTATGACGCAGCTTTGTAATGAAAACATGAAGGCTGCGGGCATTAAAGAAAGAGTCGTCGCCCCAAAGGTCGAGCAGGACATCTTTCATCGGTAATACATGATCCTTGTTTTCGCAAAGACGTTTGAGTATTTCCGACTCGCGGTTGCTTAACAGTTGCTTTTCTCCACAATATTGCAGGGTTTGCGTGATGGAGTCGAATGTGTATTGTCCGAGGCTGAAGGTCGACTTTTCTTCTTTACGGACCGTGATCTTATTCAGCAGGGCTTTGATACGGATGATCAGCTCGGCCATGCCGAAGGGCTTTTTGAGATAATCGTTACCGCCCAGTTCGAAACCTTCGACCACATCATTCGCTGCTGAACGGGCCGAAAGGAAAAGGACAGGGATCTGGCTGTCGGTCTTGCGGATATGACGTATCAGGGTGAAGCCGTCTATCTTCGGCATCATGATATCTGTTACAATGATATCCGGTTTTACTTCTTTGTAAAGAGCCAGGCCTTCTTCGCCGTCGGCAGCCAACACGATGTCGAACTCTTCACCATCCAATGTATCTTTGATGATCATTGCAAGGGTCGGTTCGTCTTCAACCAGTAATACTTTTATCTTTGCCATAGTCTTTCTTTTCTTTTTCAGTTTTTAAAATGGAGGGTAAATGTGGTTCCTTTGCCCGGTTGGCTTTTTACAGATACCGATCCTCCGTGTTTGCTCATCATGTCCTTTACGTAATAGAGTCCCAGACCGAATCCTTTTACATTATGCAGGTTACCGCTGGGTACCCGGTAGAACTTATCGAATATATGTGGCAGGCTGGCTTCACTGATACCGATTCCGTTGTCGGTAACGGAGATACGGATCCCGTTTGCCTGTGTCTCTGCCTGTATGGAGATATCACAAGGTTTGTCTCCCGAATATTTCACTGCATTATCGATCAGGTTTCCCAACATATTATAGAAATGCGTACGGTCTGCAAATACTGCAATGTTGTCCGGGATATTTACGGTGAAGTTGACAGGCTTACCGGCCTTCAACTTGTGTTGTTCAATGAGCGGGGGAATGATATCCGTGATAGGAATCGATTCCTGCTTCAGACGGAATGTATTACGATTCTCTACCGAAAGCGTAAGGATCTGTTCGACCAGGCCGCTTAGCTGGGTCAGTTGTTCACGGATAATTCCGAGGTATTTCTTTTGTTTCTCGTTGGCGTTGTTGTCGTAATTGAGTAATACGTCGTTGGCCGCGTAAGCAACGGAGATCGGCGTTTTCAGTTCGTGTGTCATATTGTTGGTGAAGTCCGTTTTCAATTCTTCTACGGTCTTTTGCCGGAGAATAGTATGTATCAGATAGATGAAAGCTATCAGGATCAGGATCACGAGCAGGAGGGAGGAGATGAGTATTCCTGCCATTTGTTTGAATATCAGTTGAAAAGGAGTTTTTAATGTTAACCGGTAATATTGCTCCGATTGTGTAGAGATCGGATAGTTGAATTGGGAGGCTTTATCCCAGTTCTCTGTCGCAATAACAGAGTCGGTGGACTGGATGCTCATTACTACCTTCGGCAAGCTGTCGACCAATTGTACGACTTCCAGCTTGTGAGGTACAAAAATATCATGCTGTTTGAGTTCTATGGAAAGGAGGCTGTCGTATTTATTATAGTTGACTGGCATGAGTGAATCTATTTTCATGTGGAGGGCTTGTTGTATTTGCCCTTCCAGGTCGGTAAGCAAACTAAGATATTCATTCAGCGATTTAGATATATCCTCATTTTTGAATGGATTCTTATCCGTATGGACGGCAAAAGTATCCATCATCCCTACTTTTTCAGTTTCTTCATCCTCTTCTTTTGAAAAGGTAAAACTTTGACTTATCTCTCCATGGGTATCTCCTTGGGTTAGTTCGTCGATGCGGATAAATATTTCCTTATAATCAGCCATACGCATAGCTTCCTCTATGTTGCCATTGATTTGCATCCAGGTCGAGTCATACAATCCTTTCAGCCAGTATCCCTGCGAGAACAACAGCGCCGCTAGTGATATACTGATCAAAGTGGCTATAATCTTGAAGCTTAATTTTGTTTTCATGTCTAAAATCTCTTCTTTCAGACAAAAGTAATGGATAAGTTTGGGAGTTTCGGGGGTATGATAAGACTAAATAACACTTCCCGGATGAGTAGAAAGCCAGTACCAGGATGTGTAAGACCTGATCTATGATAAATGAATATAGTTTCTCTTTCTGAGTGATTTTCCATAAGTCGATGGCGAAATGTGTTATGAAAATAACAACCTGTTTGGGTTGATTTTTGGAAAACAACCGGAATAGGTTGATTCTTGTTGAAACGATGAATTTAGATATCACTTATTTTTAGGTGCAAGATATTTAAGAGTATCTTGCACCTACTTTGAGTTTATTCAATTTCATCTTTCTGTATATAAACCGTTTGGGTCGGGAAGGCAAATTCGAGACCTGCTTTATTGAAGGAGGACAGTATCTCCATGTTCATGTTGGAAGTTACACCTAATATGTCTCCCTGCTTTTCAATGAAATAAATATACATGATAACCAATGCTGAATCCGCATAATTTGTGAAAACGGCAGTAGTATCCGAAGGGTTGGAAGATACGTTTTCGACTCTTTCGGGAATGGCTTTCAATATATCCAATGCCTCTTTCATTTTTTCAGGTGTCGTGTCGTATGTCAGTCCGAGATTTAAAACTACGCGGCGCTTCGGTTCGGAAGATATATTGATGATGTTGGCATCAGTGATCTTATAATTCGGAAAAGTGATGATACGTTTGTCATAGTCCATAATCTTCGTACTTCGGGCACCCACATCGATCACAGTCCCTTCGAAGCTGTCTACACGGATCGTATCACCGATATTGAACGGCTTGTCTGTAAAAATAGTGAAAGCACCGAAAATATTTTTCACCGTATCCTGTGCTGCCAGGGCGAATGCAATACCACCGATACCCAACGTACCTAACAGGGCACTGATATTCACCCCGATATTACTCAACGCCATCACAATACCGATGATCCAGACGAGAACAAGTGCTGTTCGTTTGATGATCGGCATCATTTTGTGGGTCTGCCCGGTCGAATCTTTTCTCAGGTAGATCTCAAGCAGGCCACCAATCAGGCGGGCAAAGACCCAGGTGATATCCAGAACGATCAGGATACGGTAAGCATTGTCGATCGTCTTCACGAAATTGTCCGGATATACCAGCCGGTGGATCGCGATCCAGATACCCAACAGCATAACGGCAAACTTTATGGGTGATTCGAGGGAATAATAAATAACATTATCCAGATGGTTTGGCGTACGGGTGATGAAAGGCTTAAGCACTTTCCTGCTGAACAACGAGATCAGCTTGACAACTACAACAGCTCCTACAATAATAAGGATGGAGATACCCCAGCTTTCCAGCGTATTCCCCCATAATTCATATTCTAACATATTCTTATACTATTTAAAAATGAAACATTTCTATTGATATCTATAATCTATTCTTTTTTAATTCACCTGCAGGTTCTCCTGAAGGTATCTCTATCGTTTTGGTCGCTACTGCATATTCATCAGGAAAAATTTTTCCACCCATTTCGTTGGCCCACGCTTTGGTGAACTCTGCGCCGGTATAGATAATGATGGCGGAATAATAAATCCAGGTGATGGTCACGGCCATGAATGCAGCCGCTCCGTAAACGGTTCCGACATTTGCAAATCCGATATAGAGCGATATTCCCCACTGTCCCGCCAACAGGAGCAAGGTCGTTACGAATGCGCCGATAAAGATATCCTTGCTTTTTATTTTTGCATCCGGCAACATCTTGAATATTAGTGTAAATATAGTAGTGGTCACACCTATATTCAATAAAACGCCTACTGTCTTGACCAGCGACTTCGCCACGTCCGGATAATTGCTGATGAAACGTGCGCTGAGTTCCGAAATAATATTGGAAATAGCGAACGTAACGAGTAGGATAAATGCAAAAATAAGAATGATCGAGAAGGAGAGTAGCCTGTTCTTCAGATACTTCAACCAGCTTTTCTTCGGAACAGCCTTGATCCCCCAGATCGTATTCAGCGAACTTTGTATTTCTGCAAAAATGGTAGTCGCACCGAAAATGGAAACTCCCAGGCTGACGATGCTGGCAAATGCGGATGAGTCGGTCCGGGCTGCATTCTCAATAATGCCACGAAGCGTCTCGACTACCTCTTTTCCCAGGATCGGCTCCAACTGCACATATAGTTGATGGGTTAAATCCATGTGGATAAACACTCCTATGGTAATTAAAAGAGAAAGAAAGGGAATGATAGAGAACAAAGTGGCATATGCCAACGAGGCACTTAACCGAAGTACGCTGTCATCCATAAATCCCCGAACCATATCCATGATGATTTTAACCAGTAAGGACAGGGTGAGTTTCTTTTTACTTTTCGATATGTTATCCATAATGCAGCAGGCTTATTTCTTGATCCAAACCGCCAGGTTCCGTCCTTGCACAGAAAACTCTCCGTTACCTTCTTCATCCAGCGTAACTTCTTCCGGGATGCTTCCGGTTATTTCATGCCATACTTCACCCTGATACTCTTTCCCCAGGCTCATCGTTTTACTGCCGGCTTCATCGTTCGACATTAGGAATACCAGGCCGGAACCAGGGTGTTCTTCATCACCTGTGCGCACAAACCCAACGGTCGACGGATGGTCAAAATAGTCGATCTGGTCGCCGTAGGCGTATTTACGTCTTGCATCCAACAGGATATCGATGATTTGGGTATGAGGAGATTTCTCTCCTTTAATACCGTAGTAGTCACCATAGAACAGGCATGGATAGCCGTTTTTCATCAGGAAGATCAGTCCGTAAGCTAACGGTTTGAACCAATCCTCGATCTGTGATTCCAGAGAACTTCCGTGTTGCGAATCATGGTTATCTACGAAAGTGACGGCTAATTCACAATGATGTTCGACCAAAGTATTTTTGAGAATATTCTGCAGGTCGTAATCTTTTCCTTCCTGTGATGCCTGAAACATATTATAATGTAGGGGCACATCGAACAAGTTGACTTTATGGCCGACAGCTTCCACATAGTTGTCCAGCGTTTCCATATCCCCGTTCCAGTATTCGCCGACAGCGTAGAAGTCATCGCCTTTCTCGCTTCGTACGGCATCGAGGAACTGGGCGATAAATTGATCTTTCATATGTTTGATAGCGTCCAGGCGCATGCCGTCGAGGTTCAGTTCGGAGGAGACCCATTTTCCCCATCGGTTCAATTCGGCGATCACTTCCGGATGGTCGAGGTCGAGGTCGTTGCACAGCAGGAAATCGTAATTACCATTCTCGCCGTCTACTCCGTCGCTCCATGCTTTCCCTTCACCCTGAATCTGGAAGATGCCGCTACGCTTCTGTGCATCGTCGAAGCCTGTACCGGAGAAATGATACCAATGCCATTTGAAATCGGAATATTTATCTTTACGACCATGAAAACTGTAACCGGTCCACCCCTGTATCTCGAACGGTTCGCCCAATACTTTGTTTCTTTGGTTTGGGTCGACTTCCACAACCATGAACTTTTCGGTGAAGTCACCGCCTGCTTTATGGTTCAATACCACATCGAGGTAGACTGAAATATGATTTTTATGCAGTTCGTCGATCATTTCTTTCAGTTCGTCTTTTGTGCCGTATTTTGTTCGTACGGTCCCTTTCTGTTCAAATTCCCCCAGGTCGTATAAGTCATAGGTAGCATAACCTTCATCCTGTTGTTCGTCTGCTTTGTATGCCGGTGGAATCCATACAGCCGTCACACCGATGTCATGCAAGTGCGCAGCCTCTTCCTTTAATTGCTTCCACAGTTTCCCGTCATTGGGGAGATTCCATTCAAAATACTGCATCATTACACCATTTTCCATAATCTTTCTTTTTTTATTTGTTTTGTATTTAAATTGATTTGATAAAATTCTATGAATCGTTTATTGCCGATAGAGTATAAGAGCCGATGAAGCTGCAATCTTTACACTTCCTCCCGGTAAACGATCTTTGCCCTCCGGGTCGATCTGTCCGTTGCGGCAAACAACATTCCATTCGCCTTCGGGAATGCCGATCTCTACTTCATGGCGATTGCCATTGTAAGCGACAAGGATTTCTTTCCATTCATCGTTATTGGCATATTCTCCCAGCGTATAGGCTATTACTCCCGAATCACCGGTGTCCATAAAACGAAGCCATTGTTGCAGACCTTCGACTGTGGGAATGCGGAAAGCCGGGTGCGCCTTACGGAGTGCGATCAACCCTCTGATAAAGTCGAATACCTCCCGGTTTTTAGCTTTTAACGACCAGTCGATCCGGTTGATGGAATCGGGTGATTTGTAACTGTTCGGTTCCCCTTGTTTATCCTGCATGATCTCTTCACCGCTGCGGATGAAAGGGATTCCCTGTGCTGTCAGTAACACGGTATGCACTAGTTTGTCGATCGGGATGAGTTCATCCGCCGCATGGTCGCCTTGAACGGATAATTTCAGCTTGTCGACCAGCGTATAACCGTCGTGGCAGGAGACGAAATTGATCATTTGCGAAGGAGCACCTGCATAAGGTGCATTGCAATAGAGCAATCCGCCATAGTCGACTTGCGGATGATCGGTTCCGCCGACGATACCATACTTGACCGGTTCGAAATGACCGTTGATATTTCCGGAAGCATAACCGGGCTCCTGTTCGTCGAAGGTACTGCCTTTCAACCCGTCACGAAATTCATCGTTGAATACGCCGATACCTTCCATCTGCCCGACATTTTCTTTTACTGCCCGTTGTTCGAAGGGGAGGGGCGAGTCGGCTGCTACCCAGCCTTCGCCGTATACGAAGATGGTCGGATCGATCTCCAGGAGTCCACTTCTCAAGTGGTTCATCGTCTCGATATCATGTATGCCCATCAGGTCGAAACGGAAGCCGTCGATATGATATTCCCTGGCCCAGAATTTGACCGATTCGATGATATAATGCCTCACCATTTCGCGTTCCGAGGCCGTCTCGTTTCCGCAACCGGAAGCGTTGGAATAAGAACCGTCGGCGTTTTGCCGGTAAAAATATCCAGGGACAGTCAGGTCGAAATTCGAATGGTCGGTCGATGCCGTGTGGTTATAGACCACATCGAGTACAATGCGGAAACCGTTTTGATGTAGGCTTTTCACCATCTCTTTAAATTCGCGGATACGGACGACCGGATTGGCCGGATCTGTAGAATAACTTCCATCGGGAACATTGTAATTCTTAGGGTCATATCCCCAGTTGTAATGATTCTCGTCCAGTTTTGTTTCATCTACAGTGGCAAAATCGAACGAAGGTAGGATATGGATATGAGTTACACCGAGCTCTTTCAAATGATCCAAACCGGTAGCTTCTCCTTCGGGAGTTTTTGTCCCTGTCTCCGTCAGAGCCAGAAACTTTCCTTTATTCTCTATTCCTGAATCAGGCGCAATACTGAAATCCCGGTGATGCAACTCGTAAAGAATAATGTCGGAATACATTTTCAGTTCCGGCGACCGGTCCGATTCCCAACCTTCCGGATTCGTTTCATTCCAATCGATCACAGCGGCACGGTTCCCATTGATACCGACGGCTTTTGCCCAGATACCGGGTGTTTCGTTCAACCATTTTCCGTTTTTCTCTATCTGAAAGGTGTAGAAAGAACCTTTCAGGTCACGGTCGATATGGATTCGCCAGGTTCCATAGCCGGCTTTTTCCATTTCTACCTGTTCTTCCGGGTCGCCTCCCTCACCGGACGCATACAGGTTCAGCCGGACACGGTCCGCAGACGGTGCCCATAAAGTGAAAACAGATTGTTCGGGTGTATAAACCAGTTCCAGGTCACTCCCATAATAAGACGGATACTTGTCATACGAATCCAATCGTTCCGTAGACGGATGATCTGTTAAAGTCTCCATATATATAAATTTAATATTAATACTGCCTAAACTATACTGTTTTAGCTGAATAGAATCTACTTATTCCCTCGACTTTTTAAAAACAATTGAAAGATTAAAATGTCCGGTTCGAAAAGGAGTATTTATGAAAATAAAAAGATTTATTAAGGTAATTTTAGTTGGACTTAGTCCCGAATTATACCTTACAGTCTGCTTTTTACTAGTACTATATTATGTTCAGTCAAATAACGATAATCTTGAAGCATCTGATTATCGGGTTTGTTGCAGATGTATTGACAGCTATATACAATTTTAGACTAATAAAGGTATATATGTTTCTACTTTCGAAAAAGTCGTTAATTAACATAGCTCTTTCCGAACTATATTTTTACAGATCCTGTTTTTTCTCGTGTATGGTGATAAGTAGAGTTTTTGTCAGGCCTGACGCTTCTACTCGGTGATTTATTTAATTATTTTATTTACATCCTAAATTTTATATTATGAATTTTATTTGGTATATTATTATTGGGATCGTTTCCGGATTTCTTGCCGGAAAGATCATGAATGGTGGAGGTTTCGGGCTCCTCATTAATTTGTTGGTGGGAATCATCGGTGGCGTATTAGGAGGTTGGGTATTCGGCCTGTTAGGTATTGCAACTGCCGGTATCCTGGGCAGTCTTATTACTTCTGTTATAGGGGCTGTCTTACTGCTGTGGATCGTTTCTTTCTTCAGGAAACCTCACAAAGCAGATATTTAATTTATCGTTCTAGTATTAATCGTTTTAAACTTATCAGATTTATGGAAACTAATCATTCAAAATTTTGGATGGGCCTGGGTTTGGGCTCGATTATCGGTGCAGTTGTCTATCATTTCTCTTGCTCTTCAAGAGGCAAACAACTGAAAGAAAAAGTACGTCATGCCTTTCATAAGGCCGGTGATAACGCCGAAGAATTAGTGGATGAAGCAAAAGACAAAGCATTGCAAACCGGAACAAAAGTAGCGGATAAGGTAGCCGACGGTACTTTTAATCTTGCGGAAAAAGCCGATGAGGTGAAGAATAAAGTACATGCTTTTGCAGATAATGCGAAGAAATGATAATGTGTAATTTAAAATATTGAGTTATGTTTTATCATGTAAAAGATTTGCAATATAACGCCAGAGTATCTGCCCCCGATCCACGTTTTGCACGTTTGTTATTAGAGCAGTTCGGCGGGTCGAATGGTGAGTTGAAAGCCGCTATGCAGTATTTTGTACAGGCATTCAGTTGCCGTAATCCTTTCCCGGAAAAGTACGATATGCTGATGGATATCGCGACTGAAGAGTTGGGTCATTTGGAGATTGTAGGTGCAACCATCCAGATGTTGCTGGGACCGGTCAACGGTGAGATGAAAGATGTGGTCGAGAATATGGAAATTAATAAGATGATGAATGGTAGAGCAGCAAAAGAAGATTTTATTCACCAGGCTTATACAAATCCTCATTTCCTGGTTTTGGCCCCCGGTAGCCCGGCGCTGACCGACAGTAACGGGAATCCCTGGAGTGCCACTTACGTCACAGCTAATGCCGAACCGACGGTCGATTTACGGTCGAATCTGGCAGCTGAGTCTCGTGCAAAGATCATGTATGAATATCTTATTCCGTTTACGGATGATCCGTATGTGAAGGAAACTCTCGATTTCCTGATGACCCGTGAAGTTGCCCATTATCAGCAATTCGAAGCTGCTTTGGATTCTATTAAACCCAATTTCCCGCCGGGTATTTTCCAGACTAATCCGAAATATAGCAATCTGTATTTTGATATGTCGAAGGAGGAAGAAGCACGCGGACCGTGGAATGAAGGAAGTAGTACCCAGTTGAAAGAGGAGTGGCAATATATCGATAAGCCCCAGGAATATGTTACTTCCACCGACGGGTTGACTAATGTAACTCCTAAAGGAACCGACCGGACTGAGAAGATGGTAAAAGAGAAGGATGAGAAACTTGCCAAGGAACGGAAGAAAATGATTCTTTCCAAAACTCCGGCAAAGGATATGCAGTGGAGCCATTATCAGCCTGACGGAAACATGAAGAAGAATTCTAAAACGAATAAACATTCCAACTAGGAAGTCTAACATGTTTAAAATCCGATTACCCTGGATTTCATCTATCGGTTGTCATAAGGTAGCTGGCGGTATGTACCAGGGTGATCTTTTATAGGAATAAGTTTTTTAATTAAATTGAATGATCATGAAAAAGTTTATAGGTTTAGTTGTCTTATTGACAATCTCATTAAGTTCATTTGCGCAAAAGGGAGATTTCTCATTATTGGGAAATTTCGGTTATCAAACCGATTTCAAACGTGTTATGATCGGTGCCCAAGGACGTTATAACCTGACGAACCATGTACGTCTGGCCCCCGACCTGATGTTTTTCTTTCCGAAGAATAAGGTGACAGGGTTCGATATCGATGTGAACGCTCATTATGTCTTCAACTTGCATGAAGATAACCTGTCGCTTTATCCGTTAGCCGGTTTTAATCTACAGAATAATTTCCAGGGCAAACAAACCATCAAGGGGGATGATGGTAAAGAAACTACGCTCGATTCACATAGTTCTACCAATTTCGGGTTTAACCTGGGTGCCGGCCTTACCTATAATTTAGATAAACGCAACTTCCTGAATGTCGAGTATAAATATGTATTCGGCAAAGATAACAACTCCGTTATCGCATTTGGTTGGGGATACCGTTTCTAGTAAAAAGATAACTATCGTTTTAAACAAATAGAAAAAGTTATGAATAAAATAATTATATCTATGGCGCTTTTAGGCGTCATGCAGATTTCTTATGCCCAGGAAAAAGAGGGCTATAGTACGGAACCGGCACATAGTGCCACCTTCCTTAAGAACGGGTTTTGGGATAATTGGTTTATCGGAGCCGGTGCCGGTGCGAATATCTATTTCGGCGACAATAATAAGGATGCCGACTTTTTCAACCGTTTTACGGTAACGCCAGAATTCCAGGTCGGCAAATGGATCAGCCCTTATCTAGGTACCCGTATCAAGGCTGCCGGACTGACCAATCTGCATACTTTTAATGATAACGCAAGTATCATGTCACGTAACCGGTATGCCAGTTTTCAGGCGAACCTGATGTGGAGCATTACGGACTATTTCATGAAATACAGTTCCGACCGTGTTTACCGCTTGATCCCTTATGTCGGATTCGGCTGGGCTTTCGGTTGGGATTATGCGAACCAGCCCGAATATGCGATGGGACATACCCGCGATAACAGTATGACACTGAATGCCGGTATTATCAATAATTTCAAATTGTCCAACCGGGTTACCTTGTCTATCGAATTTGCCGCGACAGCTTTGAAAAGCGGATTCAACCAGGTAAAAACCAGCGGTAATTACGATATATTGGGTACGGCTTCCGCTGGTCTGATATTTAACCTGGGAAAGACTGCTACATTCTCGGAAGCGGAACTGAGAAACCCGCTTGAGATCGAAGCGTTAAATAATACGATCAATGAGTTGCATCAGCAGAACCAGTTACTGGCGCAGCGTCCGGTAAGTTGTCCGGAATGTCCGCCGTCGGAGATTATTACTGAAAAGATTGTGGAAACCAATCCTTTGATAAACAATGTTGTCCTGTTTAAGATCAACCAGACGAAAGTCGATCCGTACCAGGGAGTGAACATTTATAATATAGCTCAATATCTGAAAGATAACCCTCAGTTGAAGGTGAAAGTCGTTGGTTATACGGATAAGAAGACCGGCACTGCCACGATCAACGAAAAGTTGTCTGCCGAACGTGCTCAGAACGTGGCCAGAATATTGATCGATGAATATAACATCAGCCGTGATCGAGTGATAGTGGAATGGGTAGGGGACCGTGAACCTCCTTTCGATAAGCCTGAATGGAACCGTGCGGTCATATTGTATGTTGAATAATCGTATATCTCTAAACCGTAACCTTTTCTGAAAAAAGGAGTACCTCGATTAATCAGAGACCTCTTGCAAATTAAGCACTTTTTTAGGGGTACTCACTTGAATTTGATCTGTTATGGGGATCACACAAAAAGGGAGAAGAAATTAAGTTTTCTTCCCCCTTTTACTTTGGTAATCCGGCGAGATCAGTCGAGTTTTTCTTTTATATCCTTTTTGGTTTTGTCGTAACCCTCCTTGATATTCTTTTTCGCCTCTTGTGCATTTTCTTTGACATCTTCTTTGGTGTCGTTCCAGGCATCTTTCACTTTGTCAGCCCCTTTGTCGATCTTGTCCGCAGCTTTGTCCATCGCATGGTCGACAGATTCTTTGGCATTTTCTACTTTGTGATTTACTTTATCCTGGGTTGTCTTGTTACCGCAGGATGCTAATAGCAGGACGACTGTGCCTGCTATTGCTGCTAAAACTAACTTTCTCATTTGTTTAATTGGTATTTAATTAATACTAGTTTTTATAAAACAGAACTGATAAGTGGAAAGTTCTGTTTAAGGTCTGAATATTAACTGTTATAAATGTTTTTCGTTCAACAATTCCTCTCTTTTTTCTGCATTGGCTCTGATCATCTTCTTTATAAATCCGGTTAGTTTCATAGCACTGACTTCATAAAAGCCTATGCGTATAAATATAGCTTTGATTCCGTTTTTCTCATACAGTTTGTCAAAGCGCCAAAACCACGTGGGACGGACGGTGGCCGGTTTATAATCCCTGTCTATCAGAAGACGTATAAAATATTGTCCCCTGTAATAGAATTCATCTGCTCTGAGGATTGCGTCCCATTCGATTTCTTCACGTATATCGGACATTTCCGTGATACCGTTTTCTGTCAGAATAATGTAAGGTTTTCTGTCGAAGTAAGTGCCGATACCGAAAATCAGACATAGAACGGACAAGATAATAAAACTCCAGCCCACCACATAATAATCGGGATGGTGAAGGAAAAGTTTACCGGCAATTGCCAGTAGCAAACTAACTAAAATAAATAGAATGGCCTTACTTCTGGATTTATATATAACTACCTTGTTATCTATACAGGTTTCTGAATCCAATAGTTTCACGGACGACTGTTTTGTGAATGTTTCCATACATATATACATTTAATATTAATACAGGTTGAATAAAAAAAATATCAATTGCCAAATAGAATTGACTGGGTGTATAAATTAAACATTACTAATTCTTTATAGGTTCGGATTTTATTCGGATTGCTAGCAATAATTAACGAAATGACGATAATTTTTTAGAGAGTTTCGATTATCGTTATTCGCAAAATAGAAAATTGTCATTTTGATAATTATCCCTTACATTCCCGGCTCTATTTGGAAACAGGAATGTAGGGGATATTTTTTTGTGTTTCTGCAAGAGTTAAGGTTTGACGTAGAGATATTTGTAGAAGATAAAATGTACATTTAAGTAGGTAATAATAAAATCATCGTAATGATTTTAGAGCTAGTGGCAGAAATAAGACAAAATCAGTTACAATCTGTCACCTGAAAACGGCCTGTCCGGAAAGAGCTTCCAGCCTTGTAAAAGGTGCATTCTCCCGTTTTATCAGGTAATTTCGAAGTAAATTTCCTGATATTTTGTAATGTTAAAAAAATCATTGTAATGACTGATCCGGTTCATTGTGATGAGTGTATGAAGTCATTGTGATGACTTGGTCGGGGCATTACAATGATAGGGAAGAATCATTGTGATGAATTTGAATAAGGGTCGGAATGAAGGTCGAAAATGAGGGTGAAAATAGGAGTTTTCTTTCTAAAACAGACTTTTTGAGAGACTGTGCCGTTAGCGAAAACCGCGAAAACCGAACAATCTGCAAGCCGTGAATGTTTATCTTTATCTTTTTGATTAATAACGATAAAGAAGGAAAAAGTTATGAGAAATAAAGATTTTTGCATACTGATGCTTGAGCAGGAAAAGCAGAAGCGTAGTAACGGGGATGAAAGCACGGCTGATCTGTATCGTGCTACCCGAAATCATTTTGCAGCATTCATTCGTGAGGGAGAAAAGAGCGGGTTGCTGGGGGATGTGACGCAGGATGTTGTACAGGAGTTTGTCTTGTATTTGAAGGGTAAGAAACTGCGTGTGAATTCGGTGAATAGTTATATTAGTAATCTACGGGCGATGTACAACCGTGCCTGCCGAGGGTGGAAAGGGCGGCCTGAGGAACGTCCGTTCGAGGGGATGCAGTTACAACGGGAGGAGACTGTTAAACGGGCGGTTCCGGTGGAAGTGATTAAACAGATGGCTGCACTCGATCTGGAAGAGGAACCGGAGAAAAAGCTGGCGGTGGATATGGCCCTGTTTTCTTTTTTTGCCTGCGGCATGCCCTTTACGGATATCGTTCGTCTGAGCGGGGAGAACCTGGTTGAAGAAGGAAAGGTGTTGTCGTATCGCCGTCAGAAAACCGGAGCGCTGATCGAGATGGAAGTATCGGAGTCAATGCAGCTGCTGATCGATCGTTACAGGCGGGAAGATTCCAAATATCTTTTCCCTGTGCTGGAGGAGGGAGCCACACATGAACAGTATAAACATTGTCTGGCACAGGAAAATCAATATCTGGCAGATGTGCAGGTTTTATTGGGTTTATCTGCAAAGTTGACGACCTATGTTTTCCGCCATAGCTGGGCATCTGCGGCTTATCATCTTGGGATACCGATCGCTATCATCAGCCAGGCCTTGGGGCATTCTTCTGAGAAAATGACACGCATTTACTTGTCTGCTTTTGATGTCGGTAAGGTAGGAGAAGCCAATAAAAAGGTTTCTGAAGGAATAAAGGAACTGATGGCGGCTTAATTTCCCTTATTTATATAATAAGGTCATATACTTCTTTTTCCTCTCATATCCAATCCTTTACGACTAATGGATTTAGCAAAAGAATTTGAATACCCTGCAAACATAGGAAGAATCTAACGGAAAAACAAAGCTTTTGGCCAAAATCCTAAAAAAAACATATGTGATTTGTATTAATTAACAAATATTCCTGCTTGTGACCTTAAAATCATCAAATTCAAAGAATAAGACATAAGGCGGGTGGAGACCGTTGTCTTATAGATATCCGTTTGAAAAAAACTGTTATCGTTTTTACAAGTTTTTACTCCACGAAATACTCCATTAAGACATCAATCCAAAATTATCCGGGGAAAAAATCCATGAAATCTCCCTCGATCCTGAGATGTTCTTTGCCCTTTCCCCTTATTATATAAATAAGGTGATTTTTGGAGGCTGATCAGATAATCAAAAGCTAGTATTGATATAATAATGTATAGGATAAAAATACCATATTGTCATTTCCCGTTGAAAGGAATCTTTCTGTTATTGGTTTTCAGTTTGCTGAAAACGGGTGTAACGGCGCAGACAACGACCTATCATAAGGCGGAATCTTTTTTATTCTCTTTCAAAGGAAACAGCGACCTGTTTCTGGCTGATTATGGCGATAATGCTTACCAATTAGAGCGTATGGGGCAACTTCTGGATGCCTCCCGCAACCGTCTGCTGAAAGGAGACAACCACCTCTTGATCGTTTCACATGTGGATGCTTATGGCTATGAAGAGGATGCGGTGGTGAACGAAGCCTCGCTGCGTGCCAGTCGTATCCGTGCCTATCTGAAAACCCGTTTCGATATCCCTCATGACTGTGTCGCTTTTTACATCGACCGTAGCGGTAGCTATCGCGATCAGATACATATATATAATGTATACCGTCCGCTTCCGTGGTTTGCCAATATGTCGATCCATTACAGTGAGAGCCGTTATCCGATAGCCGTAAAGGCAGCTATCGGTGAGTACGGTGCAATCCCTTATGTTGATTTGTACCGTCGTGGAGAAGCTGGTGGTTACGACCGCGAAGTCTATCGTATCGACGATCCTCTTTTCGACCGTACGGAACTGGAAGATTACCGGCTGGCATCGGTGACGGATACGATTCGTCGTAACGAGAGAGTAGAGCTCTCGGCTATCAATCTGGCAACGACCGTTACAACAAAGGAAGTGGTACGGGTGGTCACAAAGCATAAAGAGAGAACGGATGAAACTGTACCCCCTGAGGGGATAACTCCTGTTGCTCCCGCTGTCAAAAAGAATGCAACACCGATCGAACACAATCCTGTATATCTGGCCGTAAAAACAAACCTTCTTCCCTGGTTTGGCGTAGTTCCTTCAATCCGTTTGGGAACGGGTGAGACGAAAATAGAAACAGGCGCCTTTATGCCTAATCTGGAAGTGGAATGCTGTTTTGCCGGTCGTTGGTCGCTGGCTTTGTCGGGCATGTATTCCGACTTTGCCTATAAAGACAAGACACGCGATAGCTGGTCTGTCTCTGAAATATCCCTCGAACCAGGAATCTGGCTATCCCCTTCGGGAAGGTTTACCGGCCTGCATACGGGGGTGTTTGCCGAGTACGGTGACTTCGATGTACGTGGCGGTGCGATCGATAAGTCTGAGGACATACTTTACGGCCGGACGGGCTGTTTCTGGTCGGCGGGCCTGTCGATGGGGTATCGTTTCTCCCTGGCCGGAGGTTTGGGGATGGGGCTGAGTGTACGTGCCGGTTACCGTTCGGTCTTCGACGGGAAGAAATACCGTTATGACGCGCCGGATGACCGAAATTATTTGGAAACCCATTTTGCTTCGACGGGATTTATGTTGGGACTTCGGATCAGTTTGTCGTACCGTTTTCAAATCAGATAGGAAGATGGAAAGGAATAAAAGAGATAAGAAATATCGTATAATACAACTGATGGGTTGGATGATATATGGCGTATGGACTGTGGCGGTCTTGTCCTGCGCATACCGTATGACGGACGAGGATTGGGAGAAGCACGGCCGGGTGCGGCTACTGCTTCGTCGGGACAATAGCAGCTGTCCGGAGGATATGATGTGGTATTTCTATGCAGAAGGTTCTGCCAGCCCCATTGTCCGTACGGGAGACATAAAGGGGTACGAAGGTACGCTGCCTTCGGGCTGCTACCGGGTGGCTGTCTGCAACAGGGGCTGTACGGGTGTCACGCTTGAAATGGAGAAGGGTTATGAGGAGGCTTGCGGAAGGGCTCAGCGGCTTTCTTCCCTGAAATCTTCATCGGTGCAGATAGCCTGTCCGGGTAACCTGTACGGGGCGGGTTTAGACCTGATCGAGGTGGGCGGCAGAGAAGTCGTGGCAAAGGAATTGTCTGCGGTGAATCTTGTACGTACATTGGAAATGAATATAAAAGTCACAGGAGGGGAAAAGGGAGATGTCGCTGCGGCGGTTTTGTCCGGGAGGTTGACCGGTGTTTCGTCACGGGTTCATATACCTTCCGGCAAGCCGCTGTTCGATACGCCGGCCTTTATGACGTTCGAGCCGGAAGAAGTCAGTCCGGGAGTTTATACATCGACCCTGAGCCTGTTCGGATTGTCCGCGGGTGAGGAAGAGAAGGAGAGCAAAGGCACCGTCGACCTTTCCCTAACGATGACACTGGCAGACGGAAAGGAAATCACTTCATCTACGGATATAACTGAGGAGGTGAAAGAGGCATTCACCGTCGGAGTTACGACACATGTGATACTGGATCTGGTTGTCCGCTATGATGAAATGTCCGGTTTGACGATCACGCTGAAGGAGTGGAAACCGGGCAGCGGCGGTTCGGGTGTGGTGACTCCCTGAACCGAAATGAAAACGATAGTAATAGCAATAATAACGATAAAACACTGGTATAATATGGAAAGAGGAAAATTATTGATCATGAGTCTGTTGGCGACAGCCTTCTTCGGCAGTTGCACCAACACGGAAGAGCCGGTGACGGATGGAACGGCTGAAGCAATAGAGGTGAATGCCGGAATAGCGGAGGCTACCCGTGCGGTGATCGGTGGCGGCTATACGAATGACCTGGAAGTGTCGTTTGCCCGTTTGGATAATCCCGGTACAGCTGGCGCTGCGTGGACCTCTATCGACGCAGTCCGTACAGGTGGTGCGGGTAATACGGCGCTGACTTTTGAACCGGAACAAACCTATTTGGCAGAAGAGGGAGAGTCTGTCCTGATTGGTTATTATCCCCGCAAGGAACCGAGTGGAACCACCAACCCCGCCAGCGTCACTTACACCATAACGGGTGATGAGGACATCATGGCGACAGGTGTGCAGACCGGTTCGCTGGTCGATAAGTTCGAGACTTTTACTTTCAGCCATCTGCTAACCCAGTTACAGTTCAAGTGCGTGGGTTCAGCCGGTGCGATCAGCAAATGGACGGCGGTCGCTTCCATTAAAGTAAAAAATGTAGCCACGGGATTGAAGCTATCGCTGGATAAAACAAGCGGAGCCAAACTGACGATCACGGGTACAACAGACCAGACACTGACAGTTAAGAACTGTCCCTCTACGATCTCGGCCCTGGATGCCGAAACTTCGCCGACCGGTTATCTGATGCTTTACCCGACGACCAATATGGGAACAGTAAGTGCCCCCATCAGTCTGGAAGTAAAAGGAACATATGATGGGAATGCGAAAACCCTGAACGTCACAGTCTCGAATATCGGTGAAGGGGTGAAAGCTGGCTATTCGCATCTGATCACGCTCACCTTTACGGAGGACGGTAAAATAGCGGTAGAATCCGGTATCGCCCCGTGGCAGCCGGGTAATGGCGGCAGTACAATAGTAACCCCCGGAGAGTAATTTTCAGAGATGAATAACCTTAAAGTCATAGTATTAGCATCAGTCGCTATCCTTTGGGGCCTTACCGCCTGTTCGGACAGCGATCCTACACCGCTTCCGGTTCCCGAAACGGCGGTTTGCCTGGAAGGTGCGATCGGAGCGTCGACGCGCGGGATAATCGGCTCGGGTTATGAACAGGATCTGAAAGTGAACTTTGCCCGTCAAGATGAGTCGGCGGTTTTAACGGGTACATATGGTAGGTGGGCTGTGCATAAGGCTGTGCGTCAGGGTGGAAGGGGGAACCGCCCGATTGTATTTGCCGAGTTGCAGTCGTACCCGGCGGATGGCCGTCATATCCGCCTGCACGGTTATTATCCGGTGGAGGGGGAGCCGACAACCGATGCAGGAACGGACAAAGTAACCTTCCGCATAGACGGAACGACGGATATCATGGCAACGGGAATCCTCGTGGGAAACGGCTATGTTCCGGTGACGACCTGTACGTTCCGTCACTTGCTGACTCAGGTCCGCTTGGTCTGTTACAGTGACCGAGTCGATGCATGGGGAACGATACAAACGATCGAGGCGGCAGATGTACATACCCGTCAGGAACTGGATTTGTCAGCGGAAACGCCCCGTCTGGCGGATATATCTGTGGCGGAAGATATAAAGAATCTCCCGGTGCAGGATATTGCCGGTCTGCTAATCCCGCAGGTCGCGTCCGACGGATCGCCTCCCGAGGCACAAGGCTATCTCCTTCTTCCGGCATCCCCGGTGAATGGAACGGCAGATCATCCGCTCCATCTTCGGATCACGACAACGAAAGACGGCAATGGCAACCTGAAAGAAACCCTCTCGAACGTCTTTGTCCGTATAGAGGGCGGTTTTGAAATCGGCAAAAGCCATATCGTTTCGCTCTTTTTTACCAGAGCTGCCAACATACAAACCACATATGTCAGTGTGGAGGCGTGGACGGAGGATGAACAGGGTGAGATGCCTATATGATAAAATATGAATGAATAACAGGAAATAAAACTTTTAAAACAAATGAAAATGAAAACGATCACGACAAAGTGGGCCATGCTGATAGCCCTTGTGACAGCGTTCAGCTGTACGGAAACAGAGACAGGAATAGAGCCGGAACCGGGTGGCGGTGACGGCCAGGTGGCACTGGGTATCAACCCGAACCTGAAGGTGGATGCCGGACTGAAATCGACAACCAAAGCGGTGGTAAGCGGTAGTGCGATTACCTATACCGATTATGATACGGCTCCCGGCCTGGGTGTTGTGGTAACCAGTTCGGATGCAATCGGCTGGTATTCTCCCGATGTATCGAGTTCAGGTTATACAGGCCATCATGTATGGTATATAGGGGATGTCAAAGGGGAGAACTGGATTTCCATCGAAAGCAAAGGTCTTAGTTATGACCCCAAAAACGAAAAACCTTACTATCTGACGGAAACAGTAGGAAAGGTGTATGCTTATTATCCGTATGATGAAAATGCACTGAGTAGCCTGTCAAATATTTCGGGTGAAGGCAGTCTTAAAATCCCGGTAAGCGTATTGGCTAGCGGCGATATAGATGCAGCGACAAATAATGCGAATAAAATCTGGAATAGTAGTAATGGCTCATGGGGTAATAATAACGCGGCAAACAGGGCGATAAACCTGTCTGATACGGACGAAAAAGATTACCTGTATTTTGCCGCTGAAGGAGGCGGCCGTTATGTGAACAACGGTCGTGCCAAAAATCAGACACCTTTCGATCCGGAGCAAGGTCCGAAAAATACCGATGCCGACAATCCCGGTTATCTGATCAACCTGGATATGAAGCATGCGATGGCGATGGTTTCCTTCCGCGTGTACGACGGCGGAAATCTGAGTAGTAATGATGTGAAATTTACAAAGTTCGTGATAAAGAATCATGATGGGAGTTCCAATAGTTACATCAAGACCGGAAATGGCAAGATGTTGCTGTCAGACGGAACAATAAGCGATAACACGTCAACCGGTACCCTGACCCGTAACATCACAAACTACATCCTGATGAAACAGATCAAAGACGGAGTACAAAGCGATAAGGCCTTTATCGAGAATAAATCGACTCTCAACGGACAGTTGGTATCCAAAAAAGTCAGCGCAATCGTGTATCCGGTCACCAGTTTCGGAGAAAACGAAATAGATGTGGTCATCACTCTTCAGGAAGGTGGAAATACACCGGTAGACTATACCGTTACCCTGCCTGCTTATCAGTGGCCGGCAGGAACCAATTGCATCTATACCTTCTCAGCCGGCCGTAACAAGTTGACAGTAATGGATGTAACGGTGACAGAGTGGGAGGAAGACGAACCGGACGATATCCCATTGTAATACATCACTTAAAAAACAAATCCCATGAAACAGTTCTTATCGCGTTTAGTGCCTGTATTTTTGTTCCTGTGTGCAGCCTGCACAGAGGCGGATATCGTTTCGCCGGTGCCTGATGGTGGCGAAGCGGAAGAGGGTGTTCCTTTTCGAGTGAAGAACCTGGGCATGTGGATGGAGGTGGAATCGAGAAGTGTCGTGACAGGCGGCCCCGGACAAACGGATAGAAACCCGAACCCGCTGACACAGGTGGGGGTATGTGTCACGAAAGAGAGCGGCGGTGTGGTAAGTTTGTACAACACCAGCATCAAAAGCCAGCAGTTCGTGTATAGTGCTGCCAGTACCCCTCCTTCCTGGAAACCTGCGGAAGGGGAGGAACCGCTTCTGTTGTACACCGAAAAAGGAACGGTATACGGCTATGTGCCTGCTGAAAAGAGTGTTTCGCTCACGGGTACTCCGAAAGTTCCTTTGATGAGTGGAATAAAGGTGTTGGATAAACAGAAATTCTACTTTTCAGATGGTAACAATATAGTGGATGCCGCTACCGATGTGCAGTGGGAAACCGATCAGGAGGATTACCTGTATTGCATGGCTGCGGCTGAGGTAGACCGTTGGCATCCGGAAGTATCGCTCGAGATGCAGCATGCGCTCTCGAAGGTGAGCTTCCGGGTCCTGGAAGAGGGCTCGGCTTTTGCCGGTTGCTATGTTGAAAAGGTGGTGCTCAAAAGTAATGGGGAGTTAAAAAAATGCACGTCCGCCAGGCTGAACCTGGCAACGGGTGAGGTGGAAGGGACACTGACGGCGGTGGATCAACTGGTTTTTACCGCGGGCGGGGATACGCGTGCCGTAGGCGGGGAGCCGGGAGAAACGACGACGAACGTCCCGGTGCAGGCCTTCGGGTTGGTGATTCCGGTCAGTGGCGTGAATGTGACATTGGAACTGACGTTCGACGACGGGCGTACCTTTACGATGAAACCGTCCGTAGCGGGTGAAGGCCCCGGCAGCTTTACAGCCGACTGGAAAAAGGGATACAACTATACCTACAACCTCCGCATGCAGCCGCAGGGTATAGAGCTGGCAGAAGTGAAAGTGGCGGCCTGGAACGACGGCGGGGCGTATGACGTACCGATGGAGTGAGTCTTGTCACTTATTGAAACAAAGAATTAGAACACAAAGGAAATCGAAATGAAACGGGATCGAATACAGTTATATCTGATTGTTCTGCTGGTCGGTGGTTTGCTGGCCGGATGCACGGCAGGGACTGTGGAAGATGTCGTGCCGGAAGCGAGTCGCCCGGTGGAACTTCATTTCAGTAAACCGGACCTGGGAACCCCGGTCCTTCTGAGCCGTGCGGGGGAGGAGGCTGCCGTTCCTGCGGCATCTGCAACACCGCTGCCCGAAGGGGCTACGGTGCGCATCTGCGGCTACCTGCGCGGTGAGGAGGGGACGGCTACAGCCGAGGTTCCTTTCTCTACTGCGCAACCATCGTTTGAAGCGACCTATGTGGTGGAAAAGGACGGTTCTTTGTCGCCTTGCCTGGCGGATGATACAGGGGGGGCAGCTTCCCGGCACTGCCGGCGAACTGGTCGTCAGGGGAGGCGTTTACGATTTCTATGCCGTTTCACCGGCACGTCGGCTGGAAAAAGATGCGCAAGGGAGGTATGTGATGACGGCAATCCCGCATAAGGAGGATGTGATGACCTCTTTTGCCCGTGGGGTGTCCGTTTCGCGTTCCTCGCGTGTGGTCACGCTGGAAACTTTCCGCAGGCAATGCGCCCTTTTGGTGTTCAATGTCGCCCCTTCACCGGAGAATGCGCTTCCATTCGATGAGCTATATGGAACCAGGCTGGAACTGAGTCATATCTCTGTCTCCGGTGCGACTCTGATAGCGGGGGAGGATACGGGAATCCTTCCGACGGGCGGAGAGAATAAAGCGGAGGCGACCGTGGTGTTTGAAAGTGGGGAATTTGTCGTGGTGGAAGCGGGTTCCGATCCGGATGGTATGGGCCTGAATAAAACGACGGGCATCGTCCTACCCAAAAACGACCGTCCTTTCGGAGTGGAAATCGATGTACAAAGGAATCATGAAACGGCGACCCTGAAAGCGACCATAGACCAACCGATCACTTTCGATGCAGGCAAGCGGTACGTCTTCACGCTGGAAGTAAAGAATGACGAAAGCTGTCTGAATCTGAAAATAATAGCCTGGAATGCCATTTCCTTTTCCGACGGCGAGGTAGGTGCTCCCCCCGGCGGTTCTTATCCCGACCCGGATATCCAGGAGGGGATCGGAACGACGATCACGGTGGCCCGGTGGACAAAGATAGAGTGGAGCGACACAGATGTCGGAGGAGGAGAATAATTGAAACAATTAAAAACGAAATACAATGGAACGAATCGGTAAAACCGGAATGTGGGTGTGGTTGCTGTTGTTGGCGGTGAGTTGTACGCGGACGGAGGTGGAGGAAAAGGATTTACCACCCCATCCGGCGAAAGAGGTGGAAGCCGTTTTTAACCTGAACGTGCTGGCTAACCGCCCCCTGCAAACACGCAGCATCACTTTTACTCCGGAAGGAACGTTCGAAATCGACTCGATTGCGCCGGGCATCACGGATTCGGTCGCAACCAGATCGGCAGTCGCCTTGACAGAGGGGGATGAGAGCCTGATCTCCCAACTATGGGTCGGGCAGTATGATGCATCAGGCAACCGGGTATTCAGCCAATACATTTCGCCTGTGACCGGAACGACGGTGAACCTGAGGCTGAAAGAGAGCGGAGAAGCCACGCACCATGTCTGGTTTGTTGCCAATTGCGACGATTTGGGTGAGATCGCTACGGAAACGGTATTAAAAGAGCATATATTTACGTATACCTCTACCGCAGAGGGATTACCTGAGAATCGTTTGTGCGGCATGACGGGAATGTGGTCGGGTGTGATCCGGGATAACGGTGTGGAGAGTATAGGTGTCGATATGACCCGGACGGTGGCAAAGATATCGTTTAGCTATTTGATCGGTGGAGATGGTTTCAGTTTCAAACCTTCCTCAGTAAAGCTGAAATCGGTGCCGGATAAAATACGTATGGAAGAAACGACAACTCAATTAACCGATGTAACATATGGAGAATATACCGGCGAATCCAGTGCCGACGGAGCGACGATGCATTGGTATCTACCGGAAAACCGGGCAGGTGTAGTAACCGGTGAAAACGCCGCCACGTCTGAAAAGGAGAAAACAGGCCGGGGAGTGAGCAATGCCACTTGCATAGAACTGACGGGAACGGCTGTACAGGGCGGTGTCACTTACGAACACGTCACCTTCCGTTTCTTCCCGGGCAGTACCGATATGAATGATTACAATATCAAACGCAACCATTATTATACGATGAGTGTGACGTTGAAGGGAATAGACGTCACCGACCAACGCATCACGGTGGGGACAATCCCGCCGATCGATACCGGTGGCTTGCAACCGATGCCTGCGGGTAAAGGCGGCACGACCGGGTTGCAGGTCACTGCCCGCCCGGGAGATGAGTGGACAATCAAGTTACCGAATTGGCTTTCGGCATTGCTTAACGACAACATCCCGGTAGGATATGGGGCTAATATAATTCACCAGGGCCCTGCAAAGATTGTTTTCAAGGCAGAAACGGCCAATCCGACCGCCCAGCAGCGCTCATTTTCTTTTCAGATGAACGTAACCGGCGAGGAACAAAATATTAAAATCGTACAGGAAGGATCGACCTTGAATGTAGGCAGCGCCATTTCGTTGGAAGCCGCTTCCGGTTCGGAAGGTCAATCATCATTTACCCTCACAAAAGGACTAAACTGGCGTGCTCTTTTATCCGACGGTTGGCTGAGTTGGGCGTCAGGCGATCTGGCCACCAGCGGTGATGAAGCCACAGGAGGGGAACAAATCCTAAAAGTCAAAGCGGCTTCCAGTAACCCGTATGCATCAGCACGAACGGGTAGCATAACGGTAGAAGGAGGTGAAATCGGTAAGGATGCCGGTCTGAAAAAGACAATCTCTGTGTCACAGGCGGAATCCACGATCACTTGCCCCACCCAGCCGGTAGAGATAAGTGCGGAGGGAGCAAACGACGCCTCTTCATTTTTTACCGCGACTTCCGATTTGCCGTGGAAAACAGCCGTGACGGAACCGAACGGCTGGCTTACTTTGACTGGTCAAACGACGGGTACAACAACGACAAATCCTCAAAATGTTGTTTTTAATGTTCCTGTCAATCCCAATTCCGAGGAACGTACGGGTGCAATAATAGTCCGTGTGGGAGATGAATCCAAAGGGCCGAACGGAGAAATCACGGTTATTCAGAAAGAGTCTGCCTTGTCAGTCGATGAAGATAAAACTATTCCTGCAATAGCTTCATTGGATAATACCTTTATTTTCAAGGCAACTAAGGGTTTGTCCTGGTCTGTTTCCGAAGAGATGGATTGGCTGACCTTGTTGGGGACAACCGACGGAACAAATAATACGACCGGTTCCGATCAAACGATTACATATAGTGTATTAATTAATCCGAATGAATCCGCCCGTAACGGCAATATTGAGGTCAAAGCAGGTAATATCTCGAAAAGCATAACAGTCGAACAAGCCGGTTCTACTTTTAGTGCTACTGGTGGCGAGGAGAAAATAGCTACAACCGGCGGGACAACTACCGGCTCGGTAAAGGCAACTAGCGGTTTGGCGTGGACTATAACTCCTGAAACCGATAATGATATCACCGTAAGCCCAACTAGTGGTAGTGGTGATGTTACATTGGAGTTTTCAGCTTCAGATAATGCCGGTAGTGAACGTATGGGAACATTTATTGTATCGTTGGATGCTAATCAGGAGCGTACGATCACGATAACCGCAACGCAAACGGGAAAAGATACAGGAGCTTATATTGGAAATCTTCAGGTTTGTTTGACTGATGAAGATAGCAGTAATTTCGGTACTGCTAGTACTAATTGTAGTAAATCAACAAAAGAAGGTAAGACTGGTTGGCGTTTACCTACTAAAGATGAATTGATCATCATGAGTAATAATAAGAATACGTTGCAGTCCATGAGTGATTTTACTGCGTTCGTGGGCGGGTACTACAGGAGTAGTACGGTTGACAATCGATATAGTAATGCTCATTTTGTCTATAACATTCTTGGCAATTCCGAATCTCCAGGATTCGATCACGTCATCTACCCTGTTCGGTGTGTCCGGAATAAAGACTGATCTATTTGAGTGTACGCAGTTAACTTAACAAAAGATGATGGTCTATATTGCGAAGTTTGGAGGGCATTAGAATACCCCTATAACAGGGAGCGTAGAAATTGGTTCATCGGTAAAGAGTGTTCAGGCATATTTACCCAACCGCGCTCCGGCGCTTCTCCACAACGGTGGAGGTATTGAACAGAAGAACGAAAAGGCAGCGGTGAGAGAACCGTGTCAGATATAGAGTTTAAAAGCGATCTTTGACATATTGAGGGTTTGAAGAAAAAATAGTAAGGCTACAGTCCGGCGAAATTGCCCGGGATTGATTACATTTGCATATACATTGTAAATAAACTAATCGTATAGCCTTATGAAAGATAATTATATCCGTTTCGACTGGGCGATCAAGCGCCTGTTGCGTCAGAAAGCCAATTTCGGCGTGCTGGAAGGTTTTTTGTCTGTGTTGCTGGACGAAAAGGTGGAGATCATCGAATTGCTGGAGAGCGAAAGCAACCAGCTGGCTATCGACGATAAATTCAACCGTGTAGACATCAAGGCTAAAAACAGCAAGGGTGAGATCATCATCGTGGAAGTACAGAACACGCGCGAACTTACATTCCTCGAGCGTATCCTCTACGGTGTAGCGAAGGCTATCACGGAGCATATATCTTTGGGTAGCAGCTACTACGAAGTGAAAAAGATTTACTCCGTAAGTATCCTTTACTTCGATATCGGAAAGGGTAGCGATTACCTGTACCACGGTCAGAATATCTTCACGGGTGTACATACGGGCGATCGTCTGGAAGTGAGTGTCAAGGAGAAAGACGCCCTGGTTCATAAGCTCCCGGCAGAGATATTTCCGGAATACTACCTGATTCGTGTAAACGAGTTCAACCAGGTAGCCGTTACCCCGCTAGAAGAGTGGATCGAATATCTGAAAGACGGCACGATCCGTGCGGATACAACAGCTCCCGGCCTGAGCGAAGCTCGCGAAAAGTTACTCTACTACAACATGAGCGACGAGGAACGCCGTGCTTACGATGAACACCTGAGCGACATCATGATCCAAAACGATGCACTGGAAGGGGCAAAGCTGGAAGGACGTGCTGAAGGCCGCATGGAAGGCCGTGCGGAAATTGCCGCCAATATGAAAAAACAGGGGTGGGACATTCAGCAGATTGTACAAATAACCGGTTTGACTTCCGAAGAAATCGAAAAACTGTAACATACCTTGTAAGACTTTTTTCTTCAAACCCTCAATATCTTGATCGAAAAGATATTGAGGGCTTTTTTATGCCTTTACAAAATAAATACAACAGATTATGAACAAAGCAGATTTTATCAGTAAACTAGCTGTGGAGATGAATATTTCGCAACAGCAATCACGTCAATTTATGAAAGCCTTTCAGGTAGTGTTAACAGAAGCAATGAAACAGGATAGTCCTGTTATGCTTCAGGGTTTCGGTACTTTTACTCCGTGGTCGCAAAAAGAGCGTATCGGCCGTAATCCCCATACCGGTATCTCTTGTGCAATACCGGCACGTACGAGTGTCAAGTTTAAACCCGGGAAGTTTTTGCTTAGAGATTTAAACCCATCCAAATAGAGAGCAGGTGGAGACACAGATGTTTTTAGCTATTATGTGTCTCCACTTGCTTCTGTTTTTTTGATTTCCCTCAATTATTTATTAACGCCTATTAGATATATCATGAAGAAACAAAACAAATTAGAGGCCTTATTCCCCAACGGAAAAGTGCCGGAAGCGAAGGATTTTAACCGTAGCCTTGACGAAATGTCAAAAGAAGGCCGTAACCATTTACGTGAAAAGATTTATAAAATTGCATTTACCGTATGGTCAACCTTGCCTAAAAAACATCAGAAGTTTATTGAAGAAGTTATTGTCCATGATCGGCAGTCATATGTTGACTTTATGCAACAAAGGACAGTCATGGCCTGTCTGCGTTGTCCCCTTCGTTTTCCTGTCTTGTTTATCCGTATGCTGCATTTGACTGAAGTTGTTGAACGGACTGCGCAAACCTCTATAAATCATATCGCAATGTCTGTTCTGATTTGTTTTCAGATTTGCGGAAAGATCGGTACGCTGGCCGGGCATATCGGCAAAGGGGAGATTACCTATGAAGAGGTGCTGGTGTTGGCGGGGAAGATGACGGTGGTGGAGTTTTGTGGAGGGTGAGGAGCTATTGAAAAATAAATAATAATACAATCGTATATGCTGGCGGTTTACGATCAGTAATTTGGGTTAGATAATCAGTGATTTATATACTTTTATATTGGATACTATTCTGTAATTTTGTGTCATAACAATAAAAATAAGAATTACATATGACAACAATGAAAGTTAAAGGTATGATTATGGTAGTGATCATGATGTTATGTATCCCCATAAATGCACAGACGCAAAGTGATAAGACATTGGTTGCTTATTTTTCGGCAACAGGAACAACGGAGAAAGCAGCAAAGTTGATTGTAGAAGTTACAGGTGGAACGCTCTACGAAATACAACCTGAAAAAGAATACGTCACTGCTGATTTGGATTGGCATGACAAGTCTTCACGTAGCAGTGTGGAGATGTCAAATGCTAAATCACGTCCTGCGTTAAAATCTAAACCGGAGAATCTTGCAGATTACGATATCATTTATATAGGTTTCCCTATTTGGTGGAATTCAGCTCCGAGAATCATCAATACTTTTATTGAAAGCGGTGATTTTGCAGGTAAAATGATTATTCCGTTTGCAACATCGGGGAGCAGCAGTATTTCTAATGCAGAAAAAGAGCTACAGGAAACCTATCCTGATATGAAGTGGCAGAAGGGCCGACTTCTGAACGGTGCGACGAAGGAAGATATTAAGAAATGGACTAAAAAATAAATTATTATGAGAAAGAATTTTGGGGCAAAGCCCTTTACTTATCCGCAGCCGGTGTTTATTATCGCTGCTTATGATGAAAATGGTACTCCTAATGCTATGAATGCCGCCTGGGGTGGTATCAGCGAAATGCATGAAATTAGTATTTGTATCAGTGAGGGACATAAAACGACTGCAAATATCCTGAAGCGTAAGGCTTTTACCGTGAGTATGGCAGAGGCCGGACAGGTGGTTGCCTGTGATTACGTGGGTATTGTTTCCGGTAATAAAGTATCGGATAAATTTGCTCGTGCAGGTTTCCATGCGACTCGTTCGGAGTTTGTGGATGCACCGTTGATCGACGAATTATCCGTTGTGCTGGAATGTAAATTGAAAGATTATAATCCTGAAACCTGTATTTTGCGAGGTGAAATAATAAATGTAAGCGTGGATGAACGTGTTCTCGACGAAAGCGGAAAAGTAGATGTATCCAAAGTGTCTCCCATCATATTCGACCCGTTCAATAACGATTACCTGGAAGTGGGTAAAAAGGTAGGTAATGCCTTTTCGGATGGTAAGAGATTGAAATAAGGAGCAACTTTCGGAGGTTACAATCGGTGAAAATTGTGTTGTAGGAGAGGACAGGGTTTAAATTTCCTCTTTATATATGTTTGTGTTCTGGGACAATGCACAAGGCATTTCAAACAGGTACTACATCCATGTATGTTAACGATTTCATCTCTTGAAACAGATCTACTCCAAACTTTACCTTTGAGAACTTTTCTCTCACAGATATTGACGCAGGTAATGCAATTACCGCATTTGGGAGATAGAGGTTCATGCAATTCTGTTTCCAGTGGAGCATCAGCTAAAACGGTACCGAGACATTGTGCTGCGCCATATTCAGGAGTAATTAGCAGATTGTTTTTCCCAATCCATCCTAATCCGCCAAGTAGTGCAACGGTTTTATGGGGCAATACTGATTCTTTTGTTTCATAATCGAATACGCCGTCGGCTAATAATCCCGTATCGGATTGCGATACGGCTTTATAGCCCTTCCCGGTGATGAACCTGGCCAATTCGTCTGCTATTTCTCCGGCTTTATGTTCGGTTTGCGAATATTCATCATCGTCGAAATTGTAATTATCCGCTATCCGTGCTTGTACGTAGTCGGGAATATTAAATACCGTTTTAACATATTCTGCGGTTAGCGGGAGCGCAAAAACAATGGCGGTCGGGAGTTGCCTGTTTTGCTTTTCGTCTAAATGCGATATATTGACAAAGCGTATCAGTTCTGCTCCTTGATTTTTTAATTCGTTTTCTATCTCTTGGTTTAAGTATTGCATGTCTCTTTTTTTGTAATAGGGATATAAATATCTGTTATAAGCTCCGAAGTCGGAGTTTTTTCGGGAGTGTTGATGTAAGTCTCAAAGGTGAATTGTTCCCGCAGGGTATAATCGCTTGTCGGCAACCAATCAAGGTAAATATGACGGTACACCTTATTTAATTCATGATAAAACCCTTTGAAACGAAAGATTGCATATTCTCCCGTATGAATTTCATAAACGCCAAAGCCTTTCGGCACTTCAAATGATTGCGGTAATGTTACCCCAATCATAAAACGGTTTTGTTCTTCCGGCGTGATATACGGATAATCGAGAGTCAAACTCACATATTTACATCCTTTTGAAGATAATTCATATTTCTCGGAAAATTGTAGCAACTGCTTCCACAAAACAGAGAAACTATGGATGACATTATTTGTTCTTTCCAATTTCAAGTATGCGATTCGGATACCTGGTATTTTTTCAATACTTGGTTCAATTCGTATCGGATTCTTCCTCTCGGGATTGACGTTTGAATGCTTTTTACGAAATTCTGGAATGGAACAATTAAAATAACTCTTGAATGCCCTCGAAAATGTGTGCTTGTTCTGATAATTGATTTGATCGAGAAGCTTCGGGACACTTACGTCAGTTGTTATTAGCTTAAATGCAATGTACTCTAATCTCAGTCGTTGAATGTATATTCCAATATTTTCGCCACAAACAGCCTTGAAAAGCCTGCGAAAATAATATTTGGAGATACCTGCAACATGGGATAGTTTGTCGGAATCAAGGTCGTCAAACAAATGACGGTTGATATACTCCTGAACTCTTATAATCAAATTATATTGCACATGAGCCGTATTGATTTTTTGTTTCCATCTCTTGATATTCGGAAGTCGTTTGGACATTTCCGCTCTTAACTCTTCCGACGTGAGATTAACTCCTGTCTCTTTATAATATTCTTCGGGGAAAAGCCCCCAAAGATAAATGAGATAATCCATTGAGAAATCATAGAGTTTAACCCCGTTATGCAAACAATAGTCGCAATATTCCACATTTTGGTTTGCCTCAAGATTTGTATAATCTATATCTAAAGGTATTCCACATGTCTGGCAATATTTTGTTTTAGCATTGATTTTCATAAATATCTTATTATTCAGGTACAAAGTTAACCAATAGATTGTACTAAAGGTTACCATAAATAGCCTTCTTTTAAAAGAAAACAGGGAATACCTTAATAATTATAGATTAGTCTGTTGCCTGTGTTATTATCTGATTTTTCTTTGTTAGGATAGCGGGCGATAAGACTAAATAACACTTCATAAGCCAACGATAACATAGTTTCTTGACATAACCTCTTTTCTTTGCAGTATAGGAACTGATAAAGCAAACGGATATGAAAAGAATATTTTACTATGTGATACTTATCCTGATTGGTGGTAACGGGATGATGATGGCTCAGAATGGTTTGATCCATGGGAGAGTGACGGATATGGAGAATAATCCGGTTGACGGCGTAGCCGTTGTTCTCCAGACATTGGATTCGGTTTATGTGGATGCGGTGGTAACGGACAGTCTGGGTAGTTTTAATCTGGACCATGTGGCGGAACAGACATGCCGGCTTTTATTCCAACATCTATTATATGAACCATTCCAGTTGGAGATATCCGGGGAAGATGTCGGAACTGTCCGGCTGACTTCTAAAAACTATGAGCTGGATGGCGTGGTTGTTAAGGCGGAGCGTCCGCAGGTGAAAGTAGAGAACGGGGCTTTGAAATATGATGTTCCCCAATTGATGAAAGATAAATCGGTCAGTAATGCCTTTGAAGTTGTAAAACAATTGCCGGGTATTATCGGCGGCTCGGATGAGATACAGTTATTGGGAGCCGGTTCCCCGCAAATCATTCTGAACGGGCAGTTGACAACTATGTCGGTAGACCAGTTGATAACCATGCTGAAAAGTATCCCTTCTTCACGGGTGAAAAATGTAGAAGTGATGTACAACGCTCCCGCTAAATATAATATCAGAGGCGCGGTAATCAATGTGATTCTGGACAAGGGGACAACTGGCAGCACAGCCTTACAGGGAGAAGTAGGCGTCGATTATCTCCAAAAGCATTATGCTTCGGGCAAGGCACATGCCAATTTGTTGTATTCGACTCCTGACCTGACCGTAGACTTTCTGGTGAATGGTAATAAAGGACGTTATTTCGAGGGGGAAGATATTATGGCAAGGCATACCCTGGAAACAGGAGTGACGGAAATCCATCAATTCGGACGAGGAAACGGTTATATAAACAGCGGAGATATCCGATTGGGACTGGACTATAAATTCAAAAATGAAGATAAGTTGTCGGCAGCCTATTCCTTAGGAGGCAATAGGGTGAAAAAGAACCGGACAGCCAATACCTCCTTTTCTACACCCGAAAAATCTGTTTCGGAAGAAGAGCGTTTCAGTCGGACTACCGGAGAAGATAAGATTACTCTGCACAATATCCGCTTGCAGTATGACGGTCATAGCGGTGTTACAGCCGGAATGGATTTTACCAACTACCATTCGCCTTCTTTCCAGAATTTCCTGGAGAATCGTAGTGAGGAAACACTGACTGATATGCAGAACAATTCCAAACAGGATATTTCACAATGGGCGTTATTTGCCAACCATACACACACTTTTGCCACCGGGTGGACACTGAATTACGGTGTCCACGGTGGTTACACTTCCTCAAAGACCTATATCGATTATCTGTATAATAAAGGGGATGGTTACGAACCGGACCCGGATTTACTGGAGAACAATTTGCAGAAAGAATATACAGCCAATGTCTTTGCCGAAGTATCCAAAAATTTCGGAGAACATTTCTCGGCAACAGCTTCTTTGAAAGGAGAATATTTTAAATCGGACTATACTTCCAACGGCAAGAAATCGACACTTTGGAATGATTGGACCTTCTTCCCGAATGCCTCGTTGAGTTATCTGTTTACACCGCAGCATATTTTGCAGCTGAACGTGAACAGCAATAAAACATATCCGTCTTATTGGGAGATTACACCGCAGGCTACACCCATAAACTCTTATTCCGTAGTAATGGGTAATCCGGCTTTGAAGCCTTACCGTTCCTATCAGGGACAGTTGCTTTATATCCTGAAACAAAAATATACTTTCATGGTTTTTGCCCAGTATGAACCGGATTATTTTGCCCAGTTACCTTATCAGAGTTCAACGGAACTGAAGAATGTGTTCCGTTACGAGAATATGGATTATAATCTGGTTGCAGGAGTAGGAGCTGTTATCCCGTTTCGCATCGGTGAATTTATGAACAGCCAGTTTACGGCACAGGGCATTCGGATGCAACAGAAGCTGGATCATTTTAATGATATTTCTTTTGATAATAGTAAATACCTGGGGCAATTATTTCTGAATAATACATTTACTTTATCAAAATCACGTCCGAATCTGAAACTGGATTTGAACGGTTATTATATCACCGGAGCCGTGCAGGGAATCTACGATTTGGGTTCTGTCTATAATGTTTCAGCCGGTTTGAAATGGCAGTTTGCCAATGACAAGGCAACGGTTCTTCTGAAATGTGACAATATCTTCCGGAGCAATCTTCCTAATAAAATCGAAATTAATCAGGCAAACCAATACAGCCGCCTGACTAAGATTGACGATACTCGTTGCCTGACTGTTTCCTTCATCTGGAAATTCGGGGGGTATAAGAGTAAAGAGCATGATAAGGTAGATACTTCCAGGTTTGGAAAATGATATTTAAGGAAATACAGATTAAAAAAATAAAAAGCGTAGGCCAAAATCAATAACCGGCCTACGCTTTTTGTTTTATCTCGGAACGATCTCGAACGGAACCCTGACAAATACGCCATGTTTCATCAAATTCATCAGATTCGGATACATTCGTTCCTTAAAGGAATCCCAGCTCCGGTGTTCCATCTGTGTCCATCCGGCTTCGGCCAAAGCAAGGCCGCGTGGATAGGTCATATAAGTCACACGGTTAATATCCTGCATCGCTTCTCCCCATAATGTGCCGGTGATGCCTAAAATATGCGCCTGTTGTGCGGCAGGAAGTCCGTATCCGGGGTCGAAGCGGTAACAGGTTTCCAGCGTGGTGACAGGCATTCCCCAGTTCTTAAACTCTGGAAGGTCGCCTTTTAGTTGCGGGTAGTCCAGATAAGTATATTCACCCGGGGCCATGATTAACGGATTACCATGTTTTGCAGTTAGTTCGATACATTTGGGAGTTAATCCGGCACGCCAGGTGATCAGTGTGGCGTCTTTGGGATAATCGAACAGGTATTCATTGGCCGGCATACGGACATTATCCAGCTCGCACCATAACATCGGTTCTTTTCCGTATTTGCGGACAGAGGCCAGTATTTTATCGAAGAAATAATTCATTAACTGCGATTCTTTGGTGTAACCCAGTTGTTTCATTAAATCCTGGCAGTGAGTGCATTTGGTCCAGTTCTTTTCGATAACAGCTTCGTCTCCTCCTAAATGGATTTTGGAGGAAGGGAATATATCGGCTATTTCTTTGATGATATCGTCATAAACGGTATATACTTTGTCGTTATTGGCACAAAGCATCAGGTCGACTGTTTGCCCCATTATTTTCTGAATCGTATCGGTGTGTGTACATCCCAGTTCCGGATAAGTAGCCAAAACTGCCACCGTGTGACCGGGGATATCCAGTTCGGGAATGATTTCTACGTTTCTGTCGGCAGCATATTTGATAAGGTCTTTCAGCTGTTCCTGTGTATAGAAACCGTTGTCGGGCCCGTTGGAGCCGGTTTTCGGATTGCGGAATGCCCCGATCTCTGTTAGTCTGGGGTGTTTTTTGATTTCAACACGCCATCCCTGATCGTCAGTCAGATGTAACTGCAAAACATTGTATTTGTATTTTGCCATCTGATTGATATAGAATTTTACATCTTCTACAGGAAGAAAATGGCGGGCAGGGTCAAGCATCAATGCCCGGTAACCATAGCGGGGTTCGTCGTCGATACGGATAGGAGCAATTTGATTGTTCGCTGTGTTGCATACATCTCCCAGCAATATCTGATCCAGTGTTTTCAGTCCGTAGAAGAGGGCGGCATGGCTGCTTCCTTTGATCGATAGTTTCTTTTCTGAAATATCCAGCATGTAGTGTTCTTTCCCTTTTATTGAAGGGTCGAGCTCTATCTCGATAACAGAATTGCCGGATGTGGAAGGAGCACCGATATCGGCAACCTGTCCGGTTCGTTCGCCCAGAATACGCTGTAGTTCAAATAAACAAAATGCTTGTTTGGGCAGATTGGTTTTAATGGTTGTCCGGGGAGTAAGGACGAAATTCTTTTTACCTGTCATCTGTTCGATTCGATTAGGCAGAGGCAATAAAGCCGAAGTATTGCTCTGTCCGAAAGAAAGTGTCGCCGCTAATAGCAGTAATGACGTAATTTTGAGTTTCTTAGTATTAAAAATCATACATCTTAGGTTATTTTGTTATTAAAAAATCAGATCTTCGGTACAAAGATACATAACGAGATTAATTATCCCGGTATCTTATGAACTTTTCGTTATCAATGAATACGATACAAAGATAGGCAAGCTTATTTTATAAAAGAACTCAATGGCTCCCAACGGGACTCAACGGGCACATACGGGAACTTTTTTCTTTTATTCAAAAAAACAATTGTTTTCAGTTACAAATACAACTGTTTTTGAATGCAAATACAATTGTTTTTGTGTTTGAATACAATTGTTTTTTCAGAGCCGGAAGGTTGCAAAAAAATAAAATCCTTTTTATTTATTCTTATATATAATGTAGGGAATTGACAGCCTTCAGGCAGGATGTGGTGTAAGGTGTTGAATATGAGTGTGTAAGACGTGACAGCCTTCAGGCATTTTGTTTAACTCCTGATTTTTAACCGGTTATGAAATTCGCACAAAACTAGAATAAATTGGTCCGGCGCATTTATTTTCCGTTTTAAACCAAACAAGTTCCAAAAATGTTTTTAACTTAGAAGCGATAATCTTTAAATCGAAAGATCATGGGAGCAAAGAAGAATTTTGTATTGGATACCAACGTTATCTTGCATGACTACAAGTGTATCGAAAATTTTCAGGAGAATGATATCTATCTTCCTATCGTCGTGTTGGAAGAATTGGATAAATTTAAAAAGGGGAGCGACCAGATTAATTATAATGCCCGTGAATTTGTGCGCGAGCTGGATCTGATGACCAGTAACGATCTCTTTTTGAAAGGTGCCTCGTTGGGACCGGGGTTGGGAACATTACATGTCGTAACAGGTGACAAATACCAGGAAAAGATAGCTTTGTCTTTCCCGGACAGGACGCCTGACCACCGTATCTTATCTTGCACGCTTTCCGTTGCAGAAAAGACACCTAAGATGCAGACTATCCTGGTTACGAAGGATGTCAACCTGCGTATGAAAGCCCGTGCATTGGGTATTCAGGTGGAAGACTACATCACGGATAAGGTAATCAATGTCGATATCTTTGAACGTGCTCAGGATACCTACGAAAATATAGATCCTGATCTGATCGATAAGATCTATTCAACCCCTGACGGACTGGATGCGGATTTGTTTGAATTCAAATCTAAACTCGAACCGAACGAATGCTTTATATTGAAGAGTATACGGGCTTCTGTTTTAGCTCGTTATAATCCGTTTACGGGAAAGATAAAGAAGGTGGAAAAGAGTTCTAATTATGGTATTCAACCCCGTAATGCGGAACAAAGTTTTGCTTTTGAAATTTTGAATGATCCGGACGTGAAACTGGTTGGACTGACGGGTAAAGCCGGGACAGGTAAGACCTTGCTGGCACTGGCTGCCGCACTTAAACAAGCCGGACTTTATAAGCAAATCCTGCTGGCTCGTCCGATTGTGGCGTTGGCAAATAAGGATATCGGATTCCTGCCGGGAGACGAAAAACAGAAAGTAGCTCCTTATATGCAGCCTCTGTTCGATAATCTGAACGTGATAAAGAACCAGTTCGCTCCCGGAAGCCAGGATGTCCGTAAAATAGATGATTTACAAAAGAATAATCAGTTGGTCATCGAGGCATTGGCCTTTATTCGCGGACGTAGTTTGTCGGAAACTTTCTGTATCATTGATGAAGCCCAGAATCTGACTCCACATGAGATCAAGACGATCATCACCCGTGCCGGAGAAGGAACAAAGATGGTATTTACAGGTGATATCCAGCAGATCGACTCGCCGTATCTGGATGCCCAAAGTAATGGTTTGGCCTATATGGTCGACAAGATGAAAGGGCAGGAGTTGTTTGCCCATATCAACCTGATCAAGGGTGAACGAAGCCAGTTGTCTGAGTTGGCTTCGGATCTGTTATAAGAGTATTATAAAATAAAAATATCCGTGTATGTGAGAATGCTCAGTACACGGATATTTATTTTCTAAGAGAATTTCTTTTATTGGCTCATCGACTTATAGGCGCTAATCAGTTTTTTGATAGTGACCACATCCGATACCTCCTGATGCTCACTTTCCGGTTTGTAATAGTTTTCCAGAAAACCGTCGGCACCTGACCATACTGTCTCAATAATACCCTGGAAACGGTTGCTCATTTGAGAACCGGATTGCTGGCGGAAACGTTTCATATCATCCAATTGTTTGAGGGCAACTTCCGGTTTTCGCCAGGGACAAGTGGCGACGTCAAATCCTTTCATGGCAAAATAGACAGCCGTTTGTTCCGGACGTTCGTAATGCCAGTCGCAAATGAAAACTTCTTTCGGGATAAGGTCGATGGCACGATACGTATTGTTCATACTAGCTTCCCAGGCACCGATACCGGTTGTTTTGCCATCTATCAGGCGATCGCCCCATATCATTAACCGTTTTCCCTGTTGAGTTAAGTGATTTTGTATTTTGGTTACCTCTCCGGCATATAATTCTGCTTTATCGCGTCCGCTGCAACGAGGACATTTATCATCTCCGATATAGAAAACTTCATCCATACCGGCATGAAACAGATCGGTTTCAAATGCGTCCGTCAGTTCGTCGACCAAAGCGAATACAACTTTATGTACATCGGGGTGAAGAGGGCAGTAACTTTTGCAATATAAACCGTCCGGGTTAGGCCATCCGGTATAGTGTTTCGTATCTACATGCGGTGTTTCATCAAATTCCGGATATTCGCGGAGCAGGGCATAAGTTGTTTCTGCCCATGACTGATGACCGAGCAGGTTTATCTGCGGTGCTATCCGTATGTTATGTTTCCGGCAGGTGGCAACGATTCGTTTTACATCCTGAAGGGTAAGCGGATTGGGATCACGCAGTTCCGGATGAGACTCGTAAGCATAATTCCAGTCAACCCGGAGAATGAGCAGGTTGAAATGTCCGGGAGCAAGTTCTTCTTCGATAAACTTCAGGAAAACATCCATTTTCTGCACAGACGGGGCTGCTATTGCCAATCCTCTGACAGGAAGGATACTGTCCAGCCTGTTTACATTTGTTTGTGCAAAAATGCCGTTAGTTGTTATACAAATCAAAAGGCATGCGATCGTGATGAAGTGTTTCATGGAATTCAAGTATTAAATTGTAATGTAAATATGGTTTGTAACTAATTATAATTTAGCATATTCCAAAGATAACTATTTTGAATTTAACACACAATTATTCTTCTTGAAAAAAGATAGGACTTTTGATTTTAAAAGTCCCTTATTTTAAAGTTAAAGGTCCTGTCTTAACATTTGTAAAGTCCTATGCTTTTTTTCAGGAAGTTATTTTTTCATTTTCCAATGCTTTTGAAGTGTAAAAACATAACAGATAAGGATGAAAATTTATCTTTTTTTACCTACTTTTGTCTGTTAATCATTAACGCATGCGCATCGGTCGCATTCTATTCACTAGTATACAAAAAGATAATTCCATGAAACCTACCAGGAACCGTATATTCTGCCCACAATGTAAACGCCCCAAAATGTTGTTTGAGAGCCAGAAGAAGGCTGACAACTTTATTGAGTTCAACAAATCTGAAATTGAAGAAAACAATCGTTATGCCCCATGCCGGAGTTATTATTGCCCGTTTTGTGCAGGGTGGCATGTGACGCATCACCAGAACTTTGACGAATCGAGAATAGAAGATATCGATACAGTCATTGAAAATTATAAGAACTGTAGTGCTGTGAAACTAATTCTGCCCACTACGGAACAAAATGTGGAAGATATACTTGACGAAGTAAAAAAAGTGATGAAAGAAGGTGATTATGAGGCGTGTGGCAGGTTGCTTCGTTGTGTGAAAAATCTGATTGAAACATTCAAGAATAAAGGAAAACCTACCAATAGGCAGATCAATATTATAGAACGGTATGTAAGATACGACATGAAGGTGAATGTTCATTTGGGAATATTTGATGTTGAAGACGATGATTTAGTTATCAGCAGGGCTAACAGACTGATCGATGAACTTCATAGAGCATTGAAAACGAATGAGACGAAGGATATTGAAAATACTTTGGCTTTATGTCAGAAGGTATATGATGATCATATTGGTGAACCTGAACGGATTAAACATCTGGGAGATGAGCTGCGTATCGTTCATACTATATTGGCTTGCCGGAAAGGTGTGGAAGCCGTAATGGAGTTAAAGGAAATAGATACCCGGGTGCTGATCAGATTTTTACAAGATAAATTTAAGGAATTGGAACTCAACTATACTTATCAGGAATATTCGTACTGTGCGATGACGGTGCAGACATTGTTTAAATTATATCAATTGATAGCGGACAGTAAAAAATATCCTGATAAAATAGAGAGTATCCGTATGGAACTGTACCAATGGGTTGAAAAATTACATCAGACTTTAAAACAATAAAATGATTCTTCGTAAAGCATGTGAAAGTTTACTTACTAAGTAAGTTCCGATCTACTTATCGAGTAAGCTTCCGTCTACTTAGTAAGTAACCCTAGGGTTTACTTATCGAGTAGGTTGAAGGGTACTTATTAAGTAGGTTTTTCTTTAGTTTGTCACTTCCATCCGCATAATATAATCATTCATATAATAACCGTTCCCAATATGAAAATCGCGTGTCGCATGTTCATGGAATCCCATATGTTTATAGAAACCGACAGCCGGATTCTCGCGGTTCACATTCAGTTCGACGGTAAACGGTCCCGGATGGATCGTCTTCAGGTAAGCAACTCCCTGTTCGATGATAAAACGTCCGATGCCAGAACCATGCAAAGAAGGAAGCGAATAGATTTTTTGGAACTCATACAAGTCTTTCTCAACTGTTTCGATAGACAGGTATCCGGAAGGTTCTCCGTCCTTGTAAATGATAAAGAACTCGTGATGAAGTTCATTCATCTGGTTAAGAATACTTTCCGGGGCATACATCATCTCAAACATATAGTCGAGTTGCTCACGGGAGAGGATAGAACCATAAGTCGGCTCCCATATTTGGGATGCCAAGTTTCTGATTAGCAGACAGTCGTCTGTAGTAGCTTTTCTAATTGAGAACATATAATGCGATTTTTAGACCAACAAAATTAGAAATTAATTTATAGTGTTTCATTTTTTAGATTGATTTTGCATTTATTTCAGCATTTATTCACGAAAAATAATAACTTTGTGGGCGTTTAATATCTGAGAGAAATACAACTTAATAAATATATTTAAAATGGATACAAAGATTCAGGAACTGACCGACAAGATCTACAAAGAAGGAGTAGAGAAGGGGAACGAAGAAGCCGGACGGATCATTGCCGATGCAAATGCTCAGAAACAAGCGATTGTCAGCGAAGCGGAAGCAGAAGCAAAACGTATTGTTGCAGCGGCACAAAAACAGGCTGCCGAGCTGAAGAAAAATACAGAAGCCGAATTGAAGCTGTTCGCTACCCAGGCCGTAGAAGCGCTGAAGAGCGAAGTTGTGAACCTTATAACCGGAAAGATTACTTCCTCGAATGTAAAAGCGATCGTTTCTGATACCGCTTTCATGCAGAAAGTTATTCTGGAAATGGCTAAAGAATGGGCTAAGAAAGAAGCGATCACGATCCAGACTGCCGATGCGGACGCATTGACCAAGTATTTCGAGGCAAATGCCAAATCTTTGCTGGACGGCGGCGTAAAGATCGAGAAAGTAAGCGGAAAGAATGCCGGCTTTACGATTGTTCCTGCCGACGGTTCTTATAAAGTAAGTTTCGGGGAAGACGAATTTGTTGCATTCTTCAAAGAATTCCTGCGTCCCGGGCTGGTAGAAATGTTGTTCTGATATGAGTAAATACTACTGTCTGATTGCCGGACTCCCTAATATATCATTGGATGATAGTAAACTGACCTATTCCGTTTCTGAATTCAGAAAGGAACTGGACGGTATTCTTACGTCTTGTGATAAGAAGTTGGTAGACTTGTTTTTCCTCAAATTCGATAATAAGAACCTGCTGGCTTTCTCACAGCGGCCGGATAGCGACCCGGACGAGAAGGGAAGTATTACATACGATGAGTACAAAAGTCTGTTTGATGCTTTGAAGGATGGTGAAAAGCCGCCGAAGAACAAACGGATCCCTCCTTATTTCATCGAGTTCTTCAAACTGTATCTGGATAGCCTGAAAAAAGAGGAAAAACAGACGATCTCCTGGGAAGACCGCCTGGCAGCCCTTTATTACGACTATGCAATGAAATGTAGCAACGGTTTTATCCGTAGCTGGTTTGAACTGAACCTCAATATCAATAACATGCTGACCGCTATTACTTGCCGTAAGTATGGATTTGATAAAGCAGACTATATAGTGGGACACAACGAGGTAGCCGAAGCTATCCGTACTTCCAATGCCCGTGACTTCGGACTGGGAGATACGGTGGACTATCTGCCCGACCTGCAACGCATTGCCGAAGAACCGGACCTGATGGCCCGCGAAAAGAAAGTGGATTTGCTGAAATGGAAATGGCTGGACGATAATACGTTCTTCAAAACTTTCGATATAGAAAGTGTGTTCGCCTACTTGCTGAAGCTGGAAATGATCGAACGCTGGGTTACCTTGGATAAGGTGACGGGCGAGAAGACCTTCCGCGAAATAGTAGGAGCAATGAAGCATGGTAGTGAGAATGCGTTGGAAGAATTTAAAAGAAACAATAATAAATAATTATGGCTACGAAAGGAATTGTAAAAGGAATCGTATCCAACCTGGTGACCGTAGAGGTGGATGGGCCGGTTTCTCAAAATGAAATCTGTTACATTTCCGTAGGAGGCGTGAAGCTGATGGCGGAGGTTATTAAAGTAATAGGGAAGGATGCCTTTGTTCAGGTATTTGAAAGTACACGTGGGATGCGTGTAGGTGACGAAGCCGAGTTTGAAGGGCACATGCTTGAAGTAACATTGGGGCCGGGTATGCTGTCGCGTAACTACGACGGTTTGCAGAATGACCTGGATAAAATGGACGGCGTGTTCCTGAAACGTGGTGAATATACATTTGCACTGGATAACGATAAACTGTGGGACTTCAAACCGCTGGCGAAAGTGGGTGATCAGGTGGCCGCAGGTGACTGGTTGGGCGAAGTGGATGAAAACTTCCAGCCGCACAAGATCATGGTGCCTTTCACGTTTAAAGGAACTTATACTGTAAAGAGCCTGGTGGAAGCCGGACAATATACCATTAATCAGACGATTGCCGTTCTGACTGACGAAGATGGTAAGGATATCGATGTGAATATGATACAGCGTTGGCCGGTAAAGAGAGCCATCACTTGTTACAAAGAAAAACCGCGTCCATACAAACTGTTGGAAACAGGTGTTCGTACCATCGATACGGTAAACCCGATCGTAGAAGGCGGTACGGGATTTATCCCCGGTCCGTTCGGTACGGGTAAGACCGTGCTTCAGCACGCTATCTCCAAACAGGCCGAAGCCGATATCGTTATTATCGCTGCCTGCGGTGAACGTGCGAATGAGGTTGTGGAAATCTTTACCGAGTTCCCCGAACTGATCGACCCGCATACAGGACGTAAGCTGATGGAACGTACCATCATTATCGCCAATACTTCAAACATGCCTGTGGCTGCCCGTGAAGCATCTGTATATACCGCCATGACATTGGCAGAATATTACCGTAGCATGGGATTGAAGGTATTGTTGATGGCGGACTCTACTTCCCGTTGGGCACAGGCGTTGCGTGAGATGTCCAACCGTTTGGAAGAACTTCCCGGACCGGATGCGTTCCCGATGGACTTGTCTGCTATCGTGGCTAACTTCTATGCCCGTGCAGGTTTCGTTGAATTGAACAATGGAAAGACAGGTTCGGTAACCTTTATCGGTACGGTATCGCCCGCCGGTGGTAACCTGAAGGAACCGGTAACGGAAAATACGAAGAAGGTTGCCCGCTGTTTCTACGCTTTGGAGCAGGAACGTGCCGACCGCAAACGTTATCCGGCTGTGAACCCGATCGACAGTTATTCGAAATATCTGGAATATCCCGAATTCCAGGAATATATCGCCAAACATATCTCTCCGGAATGGATCGACAAGGTGAACGAGATCAAGACCCGTATGTTGCGTGGTAAGGAAATCGCTGAGCAGATCAACATCCTGGGTGATGACGGTGTACCGGTGGAATACCATGTTACTTTCTGGAAGTCAGAATTGATCGACTTCGTGATCCTGCAACAGGATGCTTTCGATGCGATCGATGCCGTGACACCGCTGGCTCGTCAGGAATTTATGCTGGATAAGGTGGTGAAGATCTGTCATGCGGAATTCCGTTTCGACACCTTCCTTGAAGTAATGGAATATTTCAAACAGATGATCAACGTCTTCAAACAGATGAACTATTCCGAATACGAAAGCGACCAGTTTAAGAAGTTCAACGATCAACTTGACGCCCTGCTCGCAGAGCGCATGGAAAAATAACAGAACGTATGGCAACAAAAGCATTTCAAAAAATATATACGAAGATTACCCAGATCACGAAAGCTACCTGTTCGCTGAAAGCAACGGGAGTTGGGTATGACGAGCTGGCTTCCGTAGACGGCAAGTTGGCACAGGTGGTGAAGATCATCGGCGACGAGGTTACGTTGCAGGTGTTCTCCGGTACGGAAGGTATCCGTACGAATGCCGAAGTAGTATTCATGGGCAAGGCGCCTACGCTGAAAGTAGGTGACCAGTTGGCCGGACGTTTCTTTAACGCGTATGGTGATCCGATCGACGGTGGCCCTATCCCTGAAGGAACGGAAGTGGAGATCGGCGGTCCGTCGGTAAACCCGGTGCGTCGTAAACAGCCGTCTGAACTGATCGCTACAGGTATTGCCGGTATCGACCTGAACAACACGTTGGTAACCGGTCAGAAGATACCGTTCTTCGCTGACCCTGATCAGCCTTTCAACCAGGTAATGGCAATGGTAGCCCTGCGTGCCCAATCGGATAAGATCATCCTCGGTGGTATGGGTATGACCAACGACGACTACCTGTTCTTTAAAAATACATTTAGCAACGCCGGCGCACTTGACCGTATCGTGAGCTTTATCAATACAACCGAAGACCCGTCCGTAGAACGTATCCTTATTCCGGATATGGCACTTTGTGCGGCTGAATACTTCGCTGTACAGAAGAACGAAAAGGTATTGGTACTGTTGACTGACATGACCAACTATGCGGATGCTCTGGCAATCGTATCGAACCGTATGGATCAGATTCCTTCGAAGGACTCTATGCCGGGTTCGTTGTATTCCGATTTGGCAAAGATTTACGAAAAAGCAGTACAGTTCCCTGCCGGCGGTTCTATCACTATTATTGCGGTAACAACCCTGTCGGGTGGCGATATTACGCACGCTGTGCCTGATAATACCGGTTATATCACCGAAGGTCAGTTATACCTGCGCCGCGATAGTGATGTCGGTAAGGTTATCGTCGATCCGTTCCGAAGCTTGTCACGTTTGAAACAGCTGGTAACAGGAAAGAAGACACGCGAAGACCACCCGCAGGTGATGAACGCCGCCGTTCGTCTGTATGCCGATGCTGCCAACGCAAAGACGAAGATGGAGAACGGTTTCGACCTGACAGACTACGACAACCGTACGCTTTCTTTTGCAAAGGATTATTCAGAAAAGCTATTGGCTATTGACGTTAACCTCGACACAACCGAAATGCTCGATGTGGCATGGGGTTTGTTCGGCGAATACTTCAAGCCGGCTGAAGTGAATATCAAGCAAGAGTTGGTAGACAAATACTGGAAGAAATAAGGAGGTCTTATGACCGTCCCATTCGGATGAAAATATAATTTCTTTCGAGAGAAAATAAAGTTCCGTCCGAATGGAATATAAAACGATATAATATGGCAATAAAGTTTCAATATAATAAAACCTCTCTTCAGCAACTGGAAAAGCAACTGAAGATGCGCGAGCGTTCCCTGCCTACGATCAAGAGCAAGGAAAGTGCGTTGCGTATCGAAGTGAAGCGGACCAAGGATGAAGTGACTAAATTGGAACTTCAGCTGGAACAGGAGATACAGAGCTACGAAAATATGGTGGCTTTGTGGAATGAGTTCTCTCCCGAACTGATCGCTGTAAAGGATGTGACGCTCACGACGAAGAAAATCGCCGGGGTGATCGTTCCTGTCCTCAACGAGATACAGTTCGAGATCGGACATTATAGTCTCTTTAATTCCCCTGCTTGGTTTACCGATGGTGTCGAACTGCTGAAGCAGTTGGCGCGTACCGGGATAGAAGCAGAGTTTTCGGGAATGAAGCTGGAGTTGTTGGAGCATGCCAGGAAGAAGACTACTCAAAAGGTGAACCTTTTTGAGAAGGTACAGATCCCCGGCTATAAAGATGCGATCCGGAAAGTGAAACGGTTTATGGAGGACGAAGAGAGCCTCTCCAAGTCGTCACAGAAGATCATGCGGGCTAACCAGGAGAAGCGTAAAGCGAAAGAAGAACATAAAGAGGAGGCTGGCGTATGATAGTAAAGATGAGCAAATATGCCTTTATGGTATATCATAGGGAATATGATACGTTTCTGGCACAACTGCGCGAACTGGGCGTTGTGCACGTGAAGGAAAACAAGTCTATTCTCGATAATGCGGAACTTCAGGATATTCTGGCTATACGGAAGCGTGTCAATCTGTTAATGCGTTTCTTCAAGAACCTAAATAGTCAGTTGAAAGATGTTCAGTTGGCACCTGCCCGTGAACTGGACAAGAAAGCCGGAATGAAGTTGGTACAGAAAATAGAAGGATTGCAGGATAAGAAAGTGCAGCTCCAGTCTGTTAAGGCATCTCTTGAAAAGGATATTGCCTATATGGAGATCTGGGGTGATTTCAGTTGGGCTAACTTCAATCGTTTGAAGAAGGCTGGATATGATATTACGTTCTGGACTTGTCCGACCGCTAAGTATGAACCGAAATGGGGAGACGAGTATAATGCTGTGTTGATCAATAACTTCCAGTCGGTAACTTATTTTGTTACAATAACAAAGGAAGGTACACATATCGATATAGATGCGGAGCGTCCGAAGATGCCGGACAGAGGTTTGCAAAAACTGAATGCACGTCTCGATCTGTTACAGCAGGAAATGAAAGCATTGGATGCCGAAATGAAAAAACTGGCTGCATCCGATTATAATACCCTCGACCTGTTCGATAAGAACCTGCAAAACGAGTTCAATCTGTCGAATGTATTGGTGCAGACAGACCGTCAGGCAGGGGAAAAGCTGATGTTGCTGGAAGGCTGGGTTCCGACCGAGAAAGCCCGGGCAATGGAAGAAGCGCTGGAAAAGGATAATTACTTCTATCAGGCACAGGAGATAGAAGAAGGTGACAAGGTACCTATCCTGTTGAAGAACGGTAAGTTTGCCAAGCTATACGAACCGATCACCCGGATGTTCTCTTTGCCTAACTATGGCGAGTTCGACCCGACACCATTCTTTGCCCCGTTCTTTATGCTGTTCTTCGGACTTTGTTTCGGTGACGGCGGATACGGGTTACTGGTAATGATAGCCTGTACGATCCTGAAACGGAAAGTCAATCCGGACTTCAAACCGTTCCTGAGTCTGTTCCAGTATCTCGGATTGGCGGCGCTGATCGTCGGTACGTGTACAGGTTCGTTCTTCGGTATCGCTTTAGTCGACATACCTGCTTTTGCTTCGGTAAAAGACTACTTTGTATCAAGCGATAACCTGATGACATTCTCTATCATTATCGGATTGGTGCAGATCCTGTTCGGAAAGACAATTGCTGCGCTGAAGATCATGTCTCAGAAAGGGAAGAAATATGGTATTGCACCGTTGGCATGGGTATTCATTATCCTGGCATTGTGTCTGGTATTCGGCTTGCCGATGTTGAATGTACAGTTGCCCGAAATGGTGAAAAATGTATTCCTGGTAATAGCCGGGCTTGGATTGCTGGTCGCTTTCCTTTACAATACGCCGGGCAAGAATATCTTCCTGAACTTCGGTACAGGTCTGTGGAATACTTACAATATGGCTTCCGGGCTGTTGGGTGATACTTTGTCTTATATCCGTCTGTTCGCGATCGGTCTGACCGGTGCGATCCTGGGAGGCGTATTCAATTCGTTGGCTGTGGATATGACAGAAGGTCTGAACGTAGTATTACGTGTGATTTGTATGTTGCTGATCCTTTTGGTCGGTCATGCGATCAACATCGGTCTGTGTACTATCAGTTCGCTGGTTCACCCGCTTCGTCTGATCTTCGTGGAGTATTATAAGAATGCAGAGTTCGAAGGCGGTGGTAAGGCGTACGAACCTTTTAAGAAAGCATAAACAAAACGTGATTTAAATAATAACAAAAGAATAATTAAACAAACAAATTTCATTATGGAACCAATTTTATTAGCTTATCTGGGTATTGCGTTGATGACAGGTTTAACCTTTATCGGCAGTAGTTATGGTGTAACAATCTGCGGTAACGCAGTAGTAGGAGCAATGAAGAAGAACCCGGATGCACTGGGTACTTACATCGCATTAAGTGCGTTGCCTTCTTCACAGGGTTTGTACGGATTCGTGGGTTATTTCATGATGCAGAAATTCCTGGTTGACAGCATTACAATGTTGAATGCAACAGCTATCTTCGGCGCAGGCTTGGTATTAGGTTTTGCAGGTTTGTTCTCTTCTATCCGTCAGGCAGAAGTTTGTGCAAACGGTATCGCCGGTGTAGGTGCAGGTCACAACGTATTCGGTGCAACAATGGTTATGGCCGTATTCCCTGAGTTGTATGCAATCTTGGCTTTGCTGGTTGTTATCCTGATCGGCGGCACTCTTCCGGTATAATAGAGTAGTTAACAATATCTTAATCCCCTGCTTTATCGGTCGATAGAGTAGGGGATTTTTTTATTCTTTCATTTGAGAAACAAAATATTTATATACTTTTGCATGAAAGCAAGCAAACAGTATAACACAATTATGCGTTAACCTTGGCTGATTGAAGTTTTTAAGTTATTATGGAAAATAGAATATGGAACGAAAACTTTTAGGAGGAGTATTTCTCTTTTTGGGCCTTTTAGCCTCTTGCAGTGGCCGTCAGACGGAAACCGGAGAACTCGAAACGATCCGACTGGCAACAGCTTTTGAAAACCAAACGGAGTTGAAGGCTTCAGATTGTTTCTCCCAAGTACATTATGTGACTTTGGAAACTTCGGACAGTTGTCTGATCGGTAACGATCCTTTGATACAAATTGCTTCCGACCGGATTATAGTGATGACTTCGCACCAACAGTGTTTTGCCTTTGATAAACAGACGGGGAAATTTCTTCATTCGATCGGTCATGTAGGTGATGATCCTGAAGCTTGCAGGGAAATGTATGGATGGCTTAACGGTTCGGCGGAACAACTTTATTTCCCGTCGATCGACTACAGGAAGATGACGGTTTACGATCTGGACAATCGTTTTATCCGGAAACAGCCTGAGGTCTTGACCCTTCCGGAAGGCTCCATTTGCCCATTGGAATATGATTATTGGGATAAGGAGACGTTGTTGGTTCATTCATACGCCACAGAAACAACGCCGGACTGCATTACTTTTATACGAGACACTTCGGTCTTATCTGTTTTCCCGACTAATAGTGAACCGGCAAACGAACATACTCCTCGCTTGGGTATTGATGTCGACAAGTTCTCTATTGCAACAGAGGGAACAGGAGGGCATAAGTTATATATTATCCTGGATGACGGGAAAAGTAGTCTCGTAGCGAGTGAGAATAAGAGTCCCTTTTGGCATTTCGGCAAAGATGTTTTCTTTAAGGGAAATTTCAACGACACGATTTACCGGGTGATGCCGGACGGTCTGCATCCGGAACGCCTGTTGGATTTGGGATCATACCATTGGGATGTAGCCGATCGGTATTATGCGCATAAAGACAAAGGTTTCTACCTGCTTGACTTTTTCGAGAACGGGCAGATCGTCTTATTCCGTTTTTGCAGGAATCTTTATCATGAAAAGGAACGGGTGGCTTATAATGCGGTCTACAATAAAAGATCCGGAAAGGTGATGGTGGCCCCTTATGATAGTGGGCTGATAAACGATCTGGGTAGTTTTTTGCCTCTTCAACCTGTGACATCCAATAGCGAAGGTGAGTTCGCACAACTTATTCAGCCGGGTGAAATCGTTTCTTGGTTTGAGGAGCATCCGGAAGTTCGAAACCTGCCGGACGATGTGGAACAACTTCGTAAAGTGGGGGAGGAAGACAATCCGGTTGTCGTTATCATGAAATGAACAGTTAGCTGCTTTATGGCATCTTCCATATGTAATAACAATATAACACAATTTGTAAAATATGAAAAAACATCTACTTCTAGTCGCGTCAGGACTTCTTCTTTCTTTTGGCGCAAGTGCGCAAACAACTTCGGCAGACGATCCGCTACCGGGTTATACGCAGGCTGAACGTTTTGCGGGTAATAAATTATCGACTATGTTGTTTTCCACTTCGGTGGACCCGCATTGGTTTAAGGCTGGTAACTGCTTCTGGTATGAATATAAAACAGGAAACGGTAATGTCTGGTATGTGGTTGATCCTTCCGCAAAGACGAAACGTCCTTTGTTCGATCAGGATAAGCTGGCTGCCGAATTGACTGAGATCGTTAAGGATCCGTATACGGCTCAACAGTTGCCTATCCAGAAGTTGGAGACGGGAGAGGACGGACGTACTTTTACTTTCCAAATTACCTCTTCACAAGACGCCAAAAAGGACAGCACGGATAAAGACAAAAAGACGAAAAAGGAGGTATTCTATTTCTCCTATGATTATCCGACACGTAAATTGACCTATCTGGCAGACAAAAAGAAGGATACGGAATATCCAAACTGGGCCTCTATCTCACCGGACGGTAAAACGGTAGTCTATGCCAAAGACCTGAATCTGTATCGTATGTCGCGTGAAGATTATGAGAAACTGAAGAAAGATGATAAAGACAGTACGGTCACAGAGATACAACTGACGACAACCGGTGTAAAAGACTTCGGTTTCGGTCAGCCTTACAGTCTTCTGAATACAGATACCTTATGTAACGGTAAAAGGAAGAACCCGGGTTATCTGTTATGGTCGCCCGATTCCCGTCATTTTGTAATCTCTATTTCAGATAACCGCAAGGTGAAAGACCTGTGGGTGATCAATGCTATGGCCACTCCGCGACCGACATTAGAGACTTATAAATACCAGATGCCGGGTGAAAAGGAAGCTCCTGTCAGTCATCTGTATCTGTTTGACATGAGTAACGACTCTTACAAAGAGATCAATACGCAAGCATTCAAAGACCAGACAATACGTATGGCTTATCGGCCCCGCCTGCATAAACAGCGTGATATGAAAGAACTGCCCAGTATTTGGTTGGGTGATAATAACCGTTTCTTCGTTACCCGTTCCAGTCGTGACCTGCATCGCATCGACGTCTGTACTTATACGATCGGTGAAGACTCTATCCGTCCGATTATCGAAGAACGTATGAATACGTATATCGAACTCCGTCCACTGGCTGCTGTTAATAACGGAAAAGAACTGATCCATTGGAGCGAACGCGACGGTTGGGCGCATCTGTATCTTTATGACGACAAAGGTAATCTGAAGAACCGCATCACATCAGGCCCTTGGCATGTAGACCAGATCGTGAAGGTCGACGAAGCCAAACGCGTTGTCTATTTCCTTGCCAACGGAAGAGAAAAAGGGGAGAATCCTTATTATGAACATCTTTACCGGGCTAACCTCGACGGAAGCGGTTTGCAGATGGTTTCTGCCGGCGATTATTTCCATGATGTCCGTGTAGATGATAACGCCCAATTCATCGTCCATAATTATTCCCGTATCAACACTGTTCCGAAATCGGATCTGTTGGATAATACCGGTCGTAAAGTGATGGAACTGGAAGAAAGCGATTTCTCGCAACTGTTTGCTGCCGGTTACCAGTTCCCGGAACCATTTAAGGTAAAAGCTGCCGATGGCGTAACGGATCTTTACGGTGTCATGTATAAGCCTTTCAATTTCGATTCGACAGCAGTATATCCTATTATCGACTACGTTTATCCAGGTCCGCAGGTTGAAGCGACACGCTATCCGTTTACCCGTATGAGCGTCCGTACCGACCGTTTGGCACAGGCTGGCTTTATTGTCGTATCAGTCGGTAACCGTGGCGGTCATCCGAGCCGTTCGAAATGGTATCATAACTTCGGATACGGAAATCTGCGTGATTATGGGCTGGCTGATCAGAAAGCTGCTATTATCCAGTTGGCGGATAAACATAAGTACATTGATATCCACCGTGTCGGTATTCACGGACACTCGGGTGGTGGTTTTATGTCGACCGCAGCTATCCTGCAATATCCTGATTTCTTCAAGGTGGCCGTATCTTGTGCCGGTAATCATGATAATAAGATTTATAACCGTTGGTGGAGTGAAACGCATCATGGCGTAAAAGAAGTGGTATCAGAAAAAGGCGATACGACATTTACATACAGTATCAAGAGCAATCCCGAACTGGCCAAGCAGTTGAAAGGGCATCTGCTGCTGGTTCACGGAGATATCGACAACAACGTGCATCCGGGTAACACGATGCGTGTGGTAGACGGACTGATCCGTGCCAATAAACGTTTCGATATGTTGCTGTTGCCGCAACAGCGTCATGGTTTCGGTGATATGGATGAATACTTCTATTGGCGTATGGTCGATTACTTCTCAGAACATTTGCTGGGAAAATCGGATAAGTCGGTGGACATTCCGAAACGATAAAAAACCAAGAGGCTCCTGTATAGAATGCAGGAGCCTCTTTTTACATAAATAGACATTGTTATTTGGTTCCTCGCGGATGAAATAACAGAAGGGGGTACAGGTCTCCGACCACAAAAATGGAACATAGATAGAGAAAAATAATCCAATAAAAAGGAAGAAGAGGAAGAAAAACGACTTCTTTTAGTTTATTAACTAAGTGATTTAGTTTTCAAACTAAAACATTTAGTTACTTTGCCCGAAACAACAGGAATTATGAAACGACTGACTGCAAAAGAAGAAGAGATCATGGGCTATTTCTGGGAGAAAGGTCCTCTTTTTGTAAAACAACTGCTGGAATATTATGAGGAACCTAAACCTCATTTCAATACATTATCGACGATTGTCCGGGGATTGGAGGATAAAGGATTCCTTTCACATAACACTTTCGGCAATACTTATCAGTATTATGCCGCCGTTAGTGAGACAGAGTACAGCAAAGGTGCATTGAAGAATGTTATTGCCAAATATTTCAATAACTCTTATCTGGGCGTTGTTTCTTCCCTGATTAAGGAGGAAGATATCTCTGTGGATGAACTTCGGAAGTTGTTGGACGAAGTGGAACAAGGAAATAAAAACTGACAATTATGGGAGACTTCTTTGTTTATATCCTTAAATCGTCTGTATGTCTGGCAGCTTTTTATCTGTTCTACAGACTGTTGTTAAGCCGTGAAACGTTTCACCGCTTTAACCGGATTGCCTTGTTAGGGGTAATCATTCTTTCCGTTGCCATTCCATTTATCCGTATTATGACCGATGAACCGGTTGCCATACAGCGCCCCTTGCAGAATCTGGAATATCTCTTACAGATGGCACAAATGCAGACAGAGATACAGGTACAGACCTCCCAGTCATTCTGGCTTCCGTTACTGTTTGTAGTTTATCTGGTAGGCTGTGTTTTCTTTTTTGCCCGCTTCCTTTATTCGACAATCCGCATATGCCGGATGATCGGGATGGGAGAGAAGCAGGTGCTTCCCGATGGTAGCAAACTGGTGGTTACGGATGAGACTGTATGTCCGTTCAGTTGGATGGGATACATTGTCATTTCGCAAAAAGATATGGAAGAAAGCGGTGAAGAGATACTGACGCATGAGATGGCGCATATCCGTGCCCGTCACTCTGTCGATATGCTGATCTGTAGCTTTTGCGTCATTCTTCAATGGTTCAATCCTGCTGTCTGGTTACTAAAACAGGAATTGGAGAATATTCATGAATACGAGGCTGATGAAAGTGTGATCAATCATGGCATCGACGCGAAACATTATCAATTATTATTAATAAAAAAAGCTGTTGGTTCACAGCGCTTCACTTCTATGGCCAACAGCTTTAATCACAGTAAACTAAAAAAACGAATTACTATGATGTTAAAACGAAAATCGAATCCGTGGGCGAGATTAAAGTATCTCTATGTACTTCCGCTGACAGCTGTAGCGGTTGTAGCTTTTGCCCGTCCCGAAATCTCTCGTGAACTGGGAAAGATTTCAAGTGCCAAAATTAGCGAAATTGTTCCGGTTAAGGAAGTTATCGAGCCTAAAAAAGCTGAACCGGTAGTCGAGGTTGTCCCTGCCCCTGTAGAGAAACCTGCCATAAAAGAGGTTGTGGCATCTGCCCCTCAAGTAGTAAAAGTAATAAAGACGGAAGCGAAGGCAAATAAGGACTCTGTTACACAGGAAAAAGAGAAAACGGAAAATCCGCTGGAGGTTATGCAACAACAACTGGATAATTTCTCGAAAGACGCCGAAGATCGGATGAGAAATATCAAACAGAGAGTAGAGATGTCTCGTAACCTGATCCTGATTGATAATGAAGTAGCTACTTATGAGGAGCTGGATAAAGTGAGTCCGGAGAACATTCATAGTTTTAGTATGAGTCCAAAAGATAAGAGTGAAGAAATCCTGACTAAATATAATGCTTCGGACAAGCAAGGTGTGATCTCGGTCGTTACTAAGGGTGCTATTGCTTCCGGCAAAATAAAAGAGGACGATGTAAAGGTGGTCGGTTATGGTCGTTTGTCTGATCGTCTGCCTGGGGACGTAAAAATCCGTATCAGGGACGGACAGATCGGAAAAGAAAAGCCTCTCATAATTATTGACGGAGTAGAACAAATAAAGGATGATGCTATAGATAAGTTGAATCCTAATATTATTGAATCTATATCTGTGTTGAAGGATGAATCTTCAGTAAAATTATATGGAGAGAGAGGAAAAGACGGTGTTATTCTGATAACAACGAAAAATGCATCCACAAAGAAGAAGTGAAATGATGAAGACCTATTTATATCAGGCAGCTTTTGCCGCCTGTCTTTTTCTTACCGCCTGCAATGAAAGTAAGACAACGGATGGAGAAATAACCGTAATCCCTGTAGGAGCCGCTCTCGACGCTCCTTCCGGATTGAAGGCTTCCGACTGTTTCAAACAAGTATCTTATGTGGCGTTGGAAACGAATGACAGTTGTCTGGTAGGGCAGAATCCGTCCGTGAAGATCCTACATGACAAATTGTTGGTGACAACTGCTCAAAAACAATGTTTTCTGTTTGACAGGGCAACCGGTCGCTTCTTAACCTCTGTGGGGCATGTTGGCAATGATCCTGAAGGATATAGCGATGTGAGAGGGTGTTGGCTGGACTATCCGAATAACCGGATTTATTTTAGCGGTTGGAATGAGAAACTTATTATTTATAATGCTGATGGTTCTTATTACGGAGAAAAGAAAACCCCGGTTAATACTTCTGTATTTCCTGCCTTTACAGTCTTTAATTATTTAGATAATCAGACACTTGTCGCTCATTCTATAGCAGGTAACGGTGATCCCGACCGGGTGATTGTATTCCGTGATACAATGATCATTAATCAGTTTTTACCATCCGGCAAAGATACGATGTCATTGAAGGTGAATCCAGATGATATAGAATCACTCAGTGTCACTCATAGTAAAGGTTTTGGCGGTGGTATGATTATTATAAGTTATAAGGATGGACAAATGGCTGCTTATCCGGTAAGTGACCGTTTCTTCTGGCACCAGGGGAAAGATTTGTTCTTTATGGAACAATTCAATGATACAATTTATCAGGTAACGGCAGATGCTTTATTACCTGTCCGTCGTTTGGATATGGCATCTTATTATTGGAATCCAAAGGAACGTTTCAATAAGGAAAAGACTCATGTAGCTTATCCGACAGAAATGTTAGAAGGGAAAGATGTTTTTCTTTTACGTTTCATTGTGGATCTGTATAAGGATAAGCTTATTTATAATGCTATGTTCGATAAGAAAAGTGGAATAGTCAAAGTCGCTAAATATGACACCGCTTTTGAAAACGATCTGGACGGTTTCCTTTCTTTACAACCTGAATCAGTTTCTCCCGATGGCGAGTTTGCTCAGATCATTTCGGCAGATCAGGTCGTTTCATGGTTTGAAGAGAATGGAGATAAAAATGATTTACCGGAGGAAGTCACAGCTTTAAGAAAAGTAGGCGAAGAAGATAATCCGGTCGTGATTATTATGGAGTAAAATGTGAATGTACAACACCTGCATGAAATACCGAAGAGGAATGAATACGAAAGATTTATGACATATTGTCTGGAGCCAGTTTCCTTATAGGGGAACTGGCGTTTCCTTATTAAAAAAAATTATGAAACTGCAATAGGCTGAAAATTAGCCCGTTATCCTTTTTCTCTTTCATGCTATTTAAGGTCTGTGGTCTCGTTATTACCAGCCAAAATGTCCGGTTTGTATTCTTTAGGACAAGATATAAATGTTCTCAAATGAAACAGGTGACGCCGATTGCTATATCTGCGTCACCTGTAATGTGTTAATATGTTGTCGGTTAAATGAAGGAATAACGAAGCGACGCTATTCCCGGAAGAAATTTATGATTTACTCTCTGACAATCTGGTGAATTTGTACCGGAGTTTTACCTGCCGGGGTGATTATCAGCGTTTGCATATCATCAAATGAAATTTTGTTCAGCTTCACATAGCCGACGTAGCCACAATATAGCATATTGTTTTCGCTGTCATTGTTGACACCGGAGATGGAAACCATACTATCGTTACTGCCGGACAAGAAGAATTCGATATACTTGTCTACACCGCTACATTTCACTTCAACCTTTTCGCCCGGTTTCAACGTTTTATAAGTACTCAGATTGAGATCGTACATCATCAATTCTTCGTTGATTTCTGGTGCTTCCTTTGTCTTTACGGAAAAAGCGGCAACCTTCAGTTCCATCTGTTTGCCGGAATTGTTGCGCATCCGGACAAAATGAGCGTTCAGAGGAATTGTAGTAACGGTGAACTTTGTCCGGTCGGCAGGAATATCAGAAAGGATAGTCCATGTCTTACCGTCTTCCGACCATTCGAATACACGTCCGTCCACATTACTTTGAGGTAAGTTGAACGTGAAAGATTCGGCGTCCTTTTGTATTTCCCATCCGAGGCCGAGATACTGGTTAGGTTCGACTTTTACCACTTCAAGCATGGGGACATAGGCTATCAGATTCTCGTCTTCCGACCAGGGTTGATTCTTCAGCTGATCTATATTAGTAATGGTAGAAGCTGTGCTAACTCTGATTTCGTTGGAAGGTGTATCGGCTGTCGAAAGTAGGTTGCGGCTGGTCTGTCTGTATAAACCTTCAATAAGCGGCATCAGGACTCTTGAACCTACTTTTACACCTTTCTGATACGGATTCTGGTTAAAAGTACGGTTAACCAGTTTCATACTGTCCATAACGGCAGATACTTCGAGGAAACGTTGCCAGGTGTTCTGGCGGTCTTTTTCATACCAGGCGTGAGCCATACGCAGAGCATTGGAACCGCATCTTCCGAGTAACTCGAACTGCATAAGCCAGGGATTGATTTCTTTAATCAGTGCTTTATTGTCTCCCTGATTGTATATCAACTCGGGAGCAGCCTGTATCTGTGCGAATAAGGCACCCAGTTGGTTTGCATCTCTTTCGCCGAACTGTCCGTTGCGGTAACCGGTAAGGAATTTGTCGGCCTGTGCCTGGTAGCGGGTAGATTCCTCACGGCGATATAAATGACCGTTAGGTCCCGGATCGCTATTATTCTCACAGAATGTCTTGAAGGCGATGGCTGCTTTGGGTACTAAATATTCGCAAGCCTTTTCCCAAGCCAGTTGCGGGTCGTAACTGTGTATATTCCAGCTATACATGGCAACACCGAACAAGGCGACTTTGGAGGCTTCAGCGCGTTCCATCGGGTTAGCAACGAAACCGGACATCGCATTGGAAGCCTGAGTGTCCAGACCATAAGCGGGTCCCATCAAAAGGTGGTCACGGCAGTAATCGCTTACCGGGAAGTTCCACCAGATATAGGCGGGACGGCGGATACGCTTGTTGACCCATTCAAGACCTTCCAGGGTAATATCGTCTACAACACGATTCCCGGTCCACATGATATGGACAGCCGGGTGAAGTTGTTCGCCCAGGATATCGAGATAATCGGTCCGTGCCCATGAACGGTTGTATTCGGTCGGACACATGATTAATGGCTGTATGTCGCTTTTCTTTTCAATAAATTCTTTCTGGATGAAGTTCATCAGGCCAGCTTGTTTGGCTGCGTTTGTTCCTTCACCGGAAATGTCGTCAAAGAAGACAGCGAAAGCACGTACACCGAGGTCGTACATTTGTTCGAACTTGGTGATCACGTTGTTACTGTCGGTTGCATTCCATTTGATATCCTGTCCCGGATGGATTGCCCAGACGAAGTCTACCTTGTTGCGGGCAGCTTCGGTTGTCAGTTCTTTAATCTGCTTTGCCTGGTCGGCAGGATAGGGTTCACGCCAGCTGGCACTGTGGAAAGGATCGTCTTTCGGACCATAGATGTAAGTATTCATCTTAAACTGGCCGTAGAAACGAAGTTGGCTGATACGGTCGTCATGGCTCCAGGGAGTACCGTAGAAGCCTTCGACAGTTCCCCGATGGAGTACGTCAGGATAGTCGGTAATCGTACATAACGGAAGTGTGCGTTTGCCTGCTTCATTGTAGCCGACCAGTTGTTTGAGTGTTTGGGCGGCATAGAATAATGAACGGTCGTCCACAATTTCGATAGTGATTTTCTTTTTTGAAATATCCAGGATATAAGCACCTGAACGTTCCATTTCGGGTGTTCTGGCTTTCAGCTTTTTGACTTCCAGCGGTAATGACTTGCCTGATTGGACGAAGGGCAATGCTTCTTTCAGTATTTTCACTGCGTCAGCGTCCGGATTGCTGATACCCTGTAATGTATATCCATGAGACGGCACATATTGCTGGTTGGATATAACAATTTGTTGTGGTTGGGGATATAACTCGAGAGATAAGCTTTGCGCGTAAGTAAATCCCGGAATACAACATAATAATAGTGTCAGGAGTAGATTTGATAGTATTTGCATAGATCAACGGTTTAAGATATTAATATTTGACTGTAAAGTTATTAATATTCAACAAAAAAACAAGGATGGAACAGTAGAATTATCTCATTCCATCCTTGTTTAAATTACTGATTGTATTCGCTTAGTTAATTGACAATAACAATGTTTTGCCGGACTGATTTCCCCATTCGGTCAACAGGGTGCGCAAGTTGCCGAATTCAGCGGGAGTATAGAGCTGTTTGTTCAGTAGCAAAGAGCGTTCTACCTCTGCGTTGTTTCCGTTTTGCTTAACGGAGATGACTACCTTACCGGCAGCGTTTTCAATTGTTTTAACTGCTTCCGGAGTAGCTAGTTTCATCCCTTCCGGTACTTGAACAGTATAGGTATACCGTTCGTTTGCTTTGCAGGGCAACAGCAGGTTTTCCTTACGGCTATTGTTCATATTGCAGTAGTAACTATGTGCCAGGCTGACCGGGGCATCGGGCAGTGAAACCATAACATATCCGTTGTTCGCTTTTAAAGGTTGGGAAGCTGTATAGGAGATTGTCGTTCCGTTGCTGGTCTTCGATTCTTTTGCTTCCTTATCAGCACCGGCATAGGTAGACAGATAAGCTCCGTAATAGGGGAGGTAAGCGTTGCCGATAGTTGCATCTACTTTTGCATCTGCTTTTTCCGGAGAGACGGAAAGGGCAACCTTATAAGTGAGGTCGGTAGACGGGGTGCTGATTGTTACAGGCGTACCTTTGGTCAGGCTGATGACCGGTGTCAGGTTATTTGAACCCGCAGCTGCCATTTTATTGGATGATGGAGACATGATATACTGTTTACCGTCTGCATTGGCAATAACGACCAGTTCTTTTATTGCATTCAGCCCACAACTGGCCGGTTCGGCATTCACACTGTAGGATGCTGCCGTTTCGGCTTTGATGCCTGCTGCATTTAACAGGCCGTTCAGCAGGTTTGTCTTTTCAGCTTCGGTTCCGTAGGCAGAATAGATTACATCGCTTGCCGAACGGATTTTATATCCTGCATCCGGCAACGAAAGGCGACTGTAACCCAGGTTTTCCGTTACGTGTTTCAGGATAGCCTGTAGTTTTTCCGTATCGTTCTTTTTACCTTCTGTCAGGTTTTCGGCAATGGCAGTCAACTGGACGTCGCTGGCGGGAGTGAACTGTGCATACAATGCTTTCAATGCGTCTCCGTTCGAAGCATAAGTGGTTGCAGTCAGGAAAGGAACGTCGCCATTGGCAGCCGAAACGAACGGGTCGCGGGAAGAAGCCGGCAGGTTCTGTAATTTCCAGGTAACGGTTTTCATGCCGTTGGCTGTTGTGACGGCCGGCTTGGCATTGTTATACTGCAAAGTGTAGGATAACGGTTTGCTTTCCGGTGCAGACAGACTGATGGTATATTCTTTTACCGGAGAGGTTTGTAATAGCTCGTTATAAATATCCAGCTCCGGCAGATACCCCGGTTTGGAAGTCAGCGTATAATCCAGATAGATGGTTGCTCCCAGTTCCAGACCGGTATGGACAACGACCATTTCTTTCAGATGGTTGTAAGCCGGAGCATCGGCTGCTGTCCGGGGAAGTACTTCCACAAAAGCATTGTCGGGCGTTTTGACAATGTTGCCGTCTTTCTGTTTGGTATAAGAGGAATTAATTTTTAGTTCCTGGTATTGCGGATTGTAAACGATGAAACTTTCCCCGTAAGTACCGTTCATGGCCGTATGTGTGAAAAGCGTAAGTTCCATGTTGTAGCGGAACTCCTGGCTTCCGTCTGCATTCAATGTATATGCTTTCGACAGCTTCTTATATTCAGCTTCCGGGCCGGCAAATGCGGATGCTGTAATAGCCAGCAGGCAGAGAAGCAGTGCCAGTTTATGTAGTATATTAGTCATTGTCTTTTATTTTTTAATAATTAAATAATCACCGAAACTTTTGTGTGCATTAACGGCAGAACGGAAACCGTCCCAGTCGGCTGCTTCATATACACGTTTCTTTAGAGCCAGCTTCTGGTGAAGCGTTATTTTATCGCCGTTCTGGCTCAATGAGCCTTCGAAGTCGGCGGCATCGCTTTGCTTGCTTTCGTTCTTTGCCTCATTTAACAAAGTGTATCCTTTCGGTAGCTGGATGGTTTCGTCCAGTTCCACCAGACGTGAACAGCCATCCTTGAAACCATACTGGCGTTCGGGCAGGTCGGTATTGATGCGCAGATAACTCTTTACCTGATTGTACAGGTTGTTAATTACCATCGGTTTGAAGACCAGTTCCTCTTTACCTGGGATAGCATATTCCGGTATTTCATAGCGGAAAGTGATTTTGATGGGAGCCGCTTGATAGTCTTTCGGATCTTTTCCATAATCCACGCTAAGCAGACGGGCTTTCGAGGATACGTTCAGCAACTGGCTTTCAAGCATGTTCTTCCATTGTGACTGCCAGCCACGGGTAAACATGCCGCGGATATTGCTGTCCGATTGTCCTTCGGCCGTGATGGTGAATTGTCCGGTCAGTGTGCCTTTGGCATCCAGTTTATTGTTTGCTTTGATACGTACATAATGGTTTTCCGGAGCGGAAACGGGAGTCAGGCAAAGGTCGGAACCTTCGGGAACTCCCGGCAGGTAGTTCTGTTGTTGTTCGGCGCTGCTCCATAGTTCGCGGCAGAAAGGAACCCAGGTCGGGTCGAGCGGCATATATGTACCACTGGATAATTTAACGACGGCTACACAATGGTTGAAGTGGTCGGCCGGAATACTTTCCACACGGCTGCCTGCCATTGTCATAGCGGGATAGGCTTCGAAACCTGCCATACGGAGGAAGGATATCAGCGTTCCGGCAATATCTTTACAGACACCGCAACGGTCGGTATAATTCATCTTGGTATTGTGAAGGGTATAACCTTCGCCTTTGCCCATCGAGATGCCGGAGTAACGGATATTGTCGGCAACCCAGTGGGTGAGGACGGCTATCTTTTCCATTTCTGTTTTCTTCCCTTTGATAAGCTCGTCTACCTTTTTCTGTGCTTCCGGCAGTGGAGCAAAACTTCCGTAATCTTCGTTAACCTTATTGAACCATAATGATTTATCCTGCCATTTAGGAGTGGACGACATCATCAGTTTCGGAGCGGCATCGAACAGGTCGACCATGTTAGGTTCACGTTTGGTCGGCATCACATTGTTGGTGGAGAAGGTATAGGCTTTCCGACCATCTTCATAGCGCATGGAAGAGGCGCAGTCGCCTTGATAGAACTGGAACTGCATTTCTTTCTCCATCGGAATGGATACTTTATATACTTTACGTACGGTCGGTTCCGTCACCCAGAAAGGAACGATGTCATAGAATTGTCCGCGCATGGGAGGGATGAAGCGGGATTCGTCATCGCTGCCGTCGGCCAGCAGGGCGTAGGTGAAACCTTTCTTGTCGATTTCATATTCGATGATATCTCCCGGATTCAGCTGGCCTACTTCAAGCATGATCTGGCGGGCGCCCCAATAGATGGCGCGGGCCGGAGCCGCATAGTCGCAGGTTTGTGTAACGTCCAGGTTGATTACATCGCCGTTGGCACGGTAGACGGTCGCTCTCTTGAATTGTGCGAAAGCCGTCAGCGGGTCGTAATCATATTTGATGATACGGTTACTCACTGCTCCCCGGGGAGTCTGAATTTTGATAGTCTTGCAGACAGAAAATGAACCGGAACCGGTCGGTTGTACGGTTACGGACGTGCTGTCCAACAGATTGACGCAATCATATCCGGCATAGACTTCCGGCTTCTGAAGCGTCGGGTCCGGTGCGAACCGGCAACTTTCCCCACTCTGTCCGTAGGCGGGCGAAAGGGTTAGGAATGATAATACGGTAAGTGCAAAATACCTCATAAGTATAGTGTTTTAAATGATAATCAGATTAGCTTTGCCGCCAATAAACGACAGGCTGTCCGGTCTGTTTTACCACTGCCGGTGAGTGGGATGGCATCGACCTGCCGGATATATTTAGGCTGTTGGTATTTAGGCAGGAGAGAGGCTATTCTATCAGAAAGGCCTTCAATGTCTGCCGTCTTTTCCATCAGTAGCACAATGGCTTCTCCTAATCCGGGATGTGGAATAGCCGTTATCGCAAAGGTAGCAGAAATTATTGAACGTAGTGTTTCTTCCACTGATTCGATTTGTACTTTTATACCTCCGGTATTAATGATGTTGTCTTTCCTTCCCAGAATGGAGAAAGTACCGTCCGGATGCAACTGTGCGATGTCGTTTGTCACTAATGTCTCGTCGCAAACCAGTGGTGCGTTGATAATGAGTGTATCCTCAGACGATAAAGACAATTGTACGGAAGGGAAAGGGGTGTAGGCTGAAGAAGCCTCGGGGCCGTTCAGCCTGCGCAATGCGATATGAGTAAGTGTTTCCGTCATGCCATAGGTCGAGTAGACGATATTGGGTAATGTCCTGACCTCTGCTTCCAGTTCTTTATTTATGGCGCCTCCCCCTATGATTAGTATCTCTGTCCGGCATAGGCGTTCTTTTTCTTCCGGTACTTGAAGCGTGTTATATACCTGTAACGGTATCATGGCTGCAAAGCGAAGCGGAATCTCTACATCAGCCAACGGATGACTGGAAGGCGTGCGCAGAATGAGAGTCAATTCGGCAACTAAGGCCCGTACGACCACCATCTTGCCGGCAATATATTGCAATGGCATACACAACAGTGCGTTATCTCCTTTTTGCAGATGAAGGAAAGAGCAGGTAAGGATAGCACTTTGCATCATCTGTTCTTTGCGGACAGAGAACTCTTTAGGAGTTCCGGTAGAGCCGGAAGTATGAACGGTGATGTAGGGAGATTCGTTGAACCAGTCGGCCAGGAACTTGTATAAATCCCGACGTATCTCTGGTGCATCGGCAGGTAGATTAGTTATTAATTGCTGTATATTTTCTGCTGTACAAACCGTTCCGTCCTCTAGTTGTAACTGTTGTTTATTACAATCTGTAAGTAACTGTTTCCCCTCTTGAGAGGGGATAAGGGGTGTGTTATCATTTCGTTCCGGAACAGGCATTAACACACCCCCTGCCCCCGAGGGGAATGAGTTACTCTTCGGATCGTACCAGAGACAATCCTGGCGAATGGAGAGCGGCATCTCCACATTGTCCGTAAATAAAGCCCCTGTTCCCAGTCCTTGCGGTAAAGGATTATTGAATGTTGCACACCATTGTGCAATGGCATTCAGTCCGATATTCGATTCTAATGCAGAAGTAATCCACCAGCCTATCTTTTGTTGTTCAGCCTCGTCGATCCATTCCTGTCCGCCACTTATCCCGCCATGTAAAGACGGTTTCAGTATGATATACTGCGGACGGATAACTGATAAGAGTTCCTTTTTCCTTTCTATTGTATTGATGCCGATTAGTTCTTCATCCAAAGCAATAGGTAAAGGTGTTTCAGAAGTGAGTCGTGCCATTTCCTCCCACTGCCCGGCGCGGATAGGCTGTTCGATGGAATGCAGGTCCAGTTCGGCAAGCCGTTGTAACTTGTTCAGGGCATCGTCAGGGGAGAAGGCTCCGTTTGCATCTACCCGTAATTCTATTTCTTTAGCAGAAAAATGCGCACGGATATGTTTTAATAAAGCCAGTTCCTCTTCAAAATTAATTGCCCCAATCTTCAACTTAATACAGCGAAAGCCTGATTGCATTTTGACCTCGATTTGTTCCAGCATCTTTTTATAGTCACCCATCCAGATCAGGCCATTGATTGGGATACCGGCTTTACCTCGTGAAAAGTCTGTATCCCAAAGTGCAAAATTACCTGTTTGGAAATGGCGGAAAGCCGTTTCCAGTCCGAATAAGATGGAGGGATAGGAACGCAGAGCTTCGGTATCGGGCATTCCGTTCTGTTCCGTTTGGTGACAAATGGTTGCCAGTTTTTTTTCGTAGTCTGGCAGATCATCACAACTCAGTTTAGGGAGTGGAGCACATTCACCTATCCCGAATCGTCCGGGCATTTCATCAGCGGTAAGAACCAAATACCAGCTCTTTCGAATCGTATAAGTCCCCCGTGAAGTCCCTGCCGGTTGCTTGAAGTGTAAAACTTTAGGAATTATCCGGATTCTATAATGCGTTGTTCTCATTATTCTGTTTAATATAATCGTTCAGTTGATTGTTTAGATCTTTAAAGTTTGGTAAAGCATCCTGTAATTCTTTAGGTAATTCATTATATGTATATGAACTTACTCCAATAGGTTTGTTTATATCGCGAAGGGAAAATTCAACTTCATAATCATCTTTCCCTTTGCAAAGTAATATCCCAATTGTTGGGCGGTCATACTTATCACGTACTAATTCATCTATTGCGGAAATGTAAAAATTAAGTTTCCCAATAAATTCAGGTTCAAATTCCTTTGCTTTCAGTTCAATGACAATGTATGCTTTTAGACGGGTATGATAAAATAAAAGATCCAAGCGATATTCCTTTTTCCAAACTTTCAGAAGATATTGATGTCCCATATAAGCGAATCCTTTGCCCAATTCAAGTAGGAATTTAGATATTTGTTGGACCAGGCCGCATTCAATATCCCGTTCTAATGCTTTCTCCGATAATTGAAGGAAATCGAAATGATAAGGATCTTTCAATAATTCGTTTGCCAGTTCACTTTGAGGGGGAAGTAATGTTTGAGTGAAGTTATTGATTGATTTCCCTTGTTGGTGAAACAGGTCCTTTTCTATATGATATTCTAAAATGGAACGGCTCCAACCATTTTCGATGGTTTTGTGGATATAGAAGAGGGCTTCCTGGGGAGAGCCTATTTTGCTTAATAAAAGAATATGATGTCCCCAAGGTATTTCAAAGATAGTGGAGTCTGACAATTTGGTCACAAGCTGTGACCAAATTGTATTCTCTTGATTATAAAAAAGATAAAATCGTTTGCAACGTCTAAGATTGACAGCTGACAACCCTTTTATATCAGGAAATTCAGCCTGCAAATCCTTACTCAATTGTTCTATAAATCCGCTTCCCCATTGAGCATTTTGTTGTTTCTCCACAATTTGTTCGCCAAGGCTCCAGTAAAGGTGGATTAATTCGCTGTTTACAGCAATGGCCGCCTTTATCTGGCTTTTCCGGATATTCTCCTTTAATTCAGTTAGCCATTGGCGATAGTCTTGTTGTAGTTTAAGGTATTGTTCCATTTTATTTAATATATAGTTTAGTTCTGATTACGGAAATTTGGGATAATCTTCAAAACGCGGGCGGCGTTTTTCGAGGAATGCTTTGCCGCCTTCCTGGGCTTCGTCGGTCATGTAGTAAAGCATGGTGGCATCGCCTGCCAGCTCCTGGATACCGGCCTGGCCGTCCAGTTCGGCATTCAGTCCCGCTTTGATCATACGCAAGGCAAGCGGACTGTGCATCATCATGGTTTCAGACCATTCCACATATTCATCTTCCAGCTTATTCAGGGGAACGACTTTGTTTACCAGTCCCATGTCGAGTGCTTCCTGCGCATTGTATTTCCGGCAAAGAAACCATATTTCGCGTGCTTTTTTCTGGCCGACAATACGGGCGAGATACGACGAACCGAAACCAGCGTCGAAGCTACCCACACGAGGACCCGTCTGCCCGAAGATGGCATTTTCAGAAGCGATGGTAAGGTCGCAAACGACATGCAAAACGTGACCTCCGCCGATAGCAAAACCATTGACGGCTGCGATGACAGGCTTAGGCATGGAACGAATCTGTTTCTGTACGTCGAGTACATTCAAACGGGCAACGCCGTCCTTACCGATATACCCGCCATGACCTTTCACATTCATATCTCCACCGGCACAGAAAGCGGTGTCGCCAGCTCCGGTCAAGACGATGACACAAATATCCGGACGCTCCCGGCAAATGTAAAGCGCATCGCTCATTTCGGTTGTCGTGGTGGGAGTGAAGGCATTACGGTAACGTTCGCGGTTGATAGTGATACGGGCAATACCATTGTAGAAATCAAACAAGATTTCTTCATATTCTTTTATCTGTTTCCATTCTCTTTGTGTTGACATAAAATCTTTATTTAGAGTATTGTTTATTATAACGTCTTTAAACTATGGTAGTATTCTTTCAGCAGGCGGACGTCTTCATCTTTGTCGGTGAATACCTCCATCAATACGGGTTGATTGATCGGATTCGGATCGGTGAACACTTTCATGGCTTCTTCCAATTCTGCCGTGTCGTGTACGCCCTGGTAGAGGAATCCCCGTTCGGTAGCCCAGCCCTGGGCCGAAGTCTTATGTGTAGCCGTTACAAAGCGGTGTGTCTTTCCTGACATCGACAAACCGGGCAGTGCCTGGAAGATTTCGCCGCCACCGTTATTCAGTAACAGGATGCGCAGGTTACAGCCGAAGTTGCTGTTCCAAAGCGCGTTCATATCATAAAAGAAGCTCAGATCGCCTATCACCACAAAATTCAATTTGTCGGATGCTACCGCATAGCCGATAGCCGTGGATAATGAACCTTCTATACCGCTTGTTCCCCGGTTGCAGCAAACTTCAACTTCTTCGGGCAACGTAAACAATTGAGCGTATCGTACCGTCGAACTATTGCCTAAATGTAAGGCAGACGGAGTCGGCAATGACTTGAGCAAACGACCGATTGCTGCCATTTCCGAATAAGCAAACTCCGGTTCCGGCAGACTCTTCGTATTGTTTTCCCAGACACGTGGAAATTCTGTCGGCTTATTTTCCAGCAGATAAGCAATCTTTTCAAGAAACTCGAACGGGTCCATTTCTATTACGGTAGTCATTGCACCGTATAAGTCAGCCACTTCACCATCGGCCGATACGTGCCAATGTTCTTTCGGCGGATTATTACGTAGGAATTTCTTTAAACGTTTGGATACGATGTGTCCGCCGTAGGTAATAACCAGTTCGGGAACCATCTTTTCCTGCGTTTCTTCAGGCAGGGCATAAATGGCTGCATCGAAGTTTTTGACCGGGATGCCCGGAATGGTCTTGTTGCTTGTATGTTCGGTCAGCCAGGCGAAATGTTTATAAAGTAGCTTGGATATCTTCTTTTCAAAAAGATAAATCAGGCTCATCTGGCCGACAATGATCATTCGTTTATTATAGCTGTTCAACCGTTCGATCAGGGTATTGTATTCCCTGTCGTACACATTCAGTCCCTGATAGCGGGTGATAACGCGCACTTCCGGCAATTCGGGAGTAGTGAACTGGAACAAAGGTTCGGAGATCGGCACATTGATATGAACCGGTCCTTTTCCATGATGATTCAACTCCAACAATGCTTCGTTGACAAGACGGTTGCAATACCATTCATCTTCATCCGTATGAATTTCCGGCAGATTGACCGATTTCTTAACCAGGGAACCGAATACGCCCGGTTGCGGTAAAGTCTGTCCGTCCATTTGGCCTATCCAGGCTCCCGGACGGTCTGCCGATATGACGATAAGAGGAACATGCTGGTAGTAGGCTTCCGCCACAGCCGGATGGATATTCAGCAAAGCCGTACCCGAAGTACAGCAAACGGCTGCCGGTTTTCCTCCGTGCAATGCCAGACCCATGGCAAAGAATCCGGCACTTCGTTCGTCGGTGACGGAATAGCAGGTGAAGAACGGATGATTCGCCAATGTATGTACGATAGGCGAATTACGGCTTCCCGGACATAATACGATTTTACTTATACTATGCTCCTTGAGCAAGGCCACTAACTGAAGAATGTTTTTCTTATCGGTATACATATATTATATTTATCTTATTCTGCTTACAAAAGTACATATAATATCTAACGCAAAACGCCTGTCTATCATAATAAGGCCCGCATCGTTTGCAGTTTGTCTTCCGTTTCCTGCCATTCGTCGCTTAATTCTGAAGAGGAGAGCAATCCTCCTCCGGCATAGAGTGTCTGTGTCTTCTTATTGATATTCATGCAGCGCAGATTTACATACAGGTCGGTTCTGCCTTTCGGGTTCAACCAACCTATAAAACCGGAATAGTAACGGCGGTCGTAACCTTCATTTTCCAGGATAAAACGGTAGGCGTCATCTTTGGGCAATCCACAAACGGCAGGGGTAGGGTGTAGCAGTTTCAACAAACTACCCAGCTTATCGTTACTGTCCAGCCGGAACCTGAAATCACTTTTCAGATGACATAAAGCCCCGGCACGTGCCGAATAGGGACCTTCCATCGTCGATTCGATACCCAGTGAACTTAGCTGGTCGTGGATATAATTGGAGACTAGTTGTTGTTCCCTTTTGTTTTTCTCATCCCAATAAGTCGGCAGTTCGCCGTTCTGTAAAGGCTGTGTTCCTGCCAGCGCAACCGTATGCCATTCGCCCTTTTCTCCCGAGAGGATAATTTCTGGGGTTCCTCCCAGCCAGATGCCCGTTTCCGGTGTATGGCAGAGGTAAACATAAGAACGGATATACTGTTTGCAGGCCTTATAAAAAGCCTTTGCAGGCGAAAAGCCGGATTCCCTGTCGAGTGTCAGACTGCGCGAAAGTACCAGTTTGTCCAGCTGTCTCTCCTGCAAAGGCTTGATAAAGGAATCGAAACAATGTGTATAGTTGTCTTTTGTCTTCCGTTCGGATGGGTTTTCTGTTCCATTCGGATGAAACTCCAAATCCATTCGGATGTAATCCGGTTGACTGTTATCCGGCAATTCGCTATAATCGCGCCGAATCAGCACGATGGGACATTCCCGGCTGACCCGGAACGGAGCGATGACGAAGCCCTGTTGTTCATTCAGGTCCTCGATGTTATATAAAAGACGGGCAGAACCGGAGGCTTGCATCACGAACCGGGGTTCTTCTTCCCCCGGGATACGATAGATTGCAAAACTCCGGCCCTGCCTGATCAGTGAGTCTATCATTTCTTTTTTAATATACTATTTACGACACGTATGGATGATACCAATTTATCAGTAGAGGTAAACACATCTACATTCCATACATGTGAAGAACGTCCCTTGTGAATAATTGTCCCGACGGCACGTACCGTATCGCCTTCGTGGGCCGACGACATATGGCTGCCGCTCACCTGCATTCCGACTACAATCTCGTCCGGCTTAGCCAGTATCATGGAGCCTAATCCCGCAACTGTTTCAGCCAATGCCAGAGTCGCTCCGCCATGCAGTATGCCGAAAGGCTGTCGTGTACGTTCGTCGACCGGCATTGTCGCTTCCACACGGTCTTCGGATGCATAAGTATATTGAATACCCAAGTTACCCATCAGTGCATGTTTAGCCCGTATATTCAATTGGTCCAAAGGAACTTCTGTCGGTTTGATGGCAGCAAGGATAGCGGTTTCTACGGCTATTGCCACACCATCCTGATCGTTGGTCAGTGTGGTGAAATCCGTACAGACCTTAACCGAATCACGGGCGTTGCCCATCGCTACGCTGGTCCCGGCAAGCTGTAACATGGGGACATCAGCAATTCCATCGCCGATCGCTACGACTTCTTCGGTCGTAATTTTCAGCTTTTCCATCAATACGCCTAAAGTGTTTCCTTTGTTGATGGATTGGGGAACCACCTCCAGATAAAAATCTTCCGAACGGAATACGTCCAATACACCGTCCAGCCGTTTCTTCCAGTGATTTTCCAATCCTACCAGTTCTTCTTCGTTATCGCTTGCCAGCACACACTTGCAAGGACTGAAGTCGACTGCCTCCGGGAAATTATCAACACCGATCACACGCATATTGTTTAGCGCGGCTTCTTCCTGCACATGTTTGTTGTCGGGTTTATTTGTCAGGATATAGTCTTTATGATATGTGAAAATGGCAAAATCGTTTTTCTTCGCTTTCTTATCCAAGTAAGGCAGCATCTCCGGGTTGATACGTTTCTCGAAGAGCAGTTCACCCGTTTGTACGTTGATGATCTGGCCACCGTTATATGAGAGAATGAAACCACCGTAATGATCCAGTTCCAGAGCCTTTGCGAGCGGCATAACCCCGTTGGTGGGTCTGCCGGATGCCAATACAATGTGTATTCCCATTTGCTGAACTTTCAGTAAAGCAGCCTGGGTACGGGCAGTAATTGCTTTTTCACTGTTGAGCAATGTCCCGTCTACGTCTAAAACCAATAATTTGTACTTCATGGCTTGCTGTTTTTTTGTTTAGATTACAAATCTACATAAAAATCCTGGTTTATAAACGCATCCAATAAAAATAAAGACCATCTTGTTAGTATCTTTTTAACCTATTTCATGTATATTTTGGTGGGTATTACTATTGAGTAAGTCATGAATGAAATGTGCAACGCCATCCTCATCATTCGTAAATGCAGTGATCCGATCTGCATTTGATTTTACGGGAGGCTGTGCATTTGCCATAGCAACGCCGAGTCCGGCAAATTTGATCATGGAAAGGTCATTGTAGCCGTCACCGATGGCGATAACTTCCTCTCTTTTTATCTGCACACGTTCCAATAGGCGTTCCAGCGAAGCGGCTTTGTCGATCCCTTTGGGCACGACTTCCAGGTAAAACGGTTCCGAACGATAGACATTGAGGCGAAGGCCCAGTTCCTGACGCAGTTTTTCTTCTAGCGGAACCAGGTCTTCCGGTTCTCCGACTATCAGGCATTTGTCGGCTGGGAGCCGTAGATTGTGCAGGAAGTCGTCGGTTTCCTTTACCTTCATTTTGGTCAGGAATGATTCGTATTGAACATATTTGTCTGCTGCATTTTCGGTCAGGATGTATTTGCCGTTGTAAGACAGGATTGTCAGTCCGGCTTCATACGAACGTTGATAGATCAGGGGCATGACGTCTGGTGGCAGGGCCTGTTCGTAAAAGACCTTTCCGGTTTTCACTTCGATCACTTTTCCTCCGTTAAAAGAGAGGATGAAACCTCCGTACTCTTTCATATCCAGCGTTTCTGCCAGTGGAACGATACCGTAAGTAGGGCGTCCGGAGGCCAGAACCAGATGGAGACCTTGTTGCTGGGCTTTTATTAATACCTCCCGGGTGAAAGGCGTGATCTCTTTTTTACTGTTTGTCAGTGTTCCGTCCAGATCGAGGACCAGTAGTTTATAGTTCATCTTTATTTTATTTCCGGTGAATAGAATCGTCTGTTTCTGTTGCGGGTTTTAATGGGATCACATGGCCGTTGGCTGTGATGTATTTGTATAATTCCCGATAAAAAGAATGTTTTGTCAACGTGGAGGCATCGCCTAGTATGATCAGTTTCATTCGGGCACGGGTGATGGCAACGTTCATGCGGCGCAGGTCGTTCAGGAAACCGATATTTCCCTGATCATTGGCACGTACCAGGCTGATCATGATCACATCGCGCTCCTGGCCCTGGAAACCGTCTACGGTATGGACGGTAATCAGTTTGCGGAAGGGTTTGAAAAAAGAGTTCCGTTTAATCAAGCCACGGATATATTGCACCTGTGATTTGTAGGGAGAGATCAGTCCGAAGTCGATGCTTTCGTCCAGTACGCGTTCTTTACTGATCTTTTCGATATAGGCTTGCAGTTGCTCCACCAGCAGTTCCGCCTCTTTTTTATTGATCCGGCTCTGGCTTTCGGATAATTGATCTTCCTCAAAATCACAATCTGCCGTATCGAACCACACGACAGGTGTGTCGTAGGCGAGGATACCGCGGTACTTTACTTCCGGCGCAGCCTGCAACTCATCCTGGTAAAACCAGCGGGACGAGAAACGCATGATATCTTCATGCATCCGGTATTGTACTTTAAGCAGGGAGACAGTCTCAGGTTTGCCGGCTGCTACTTTCTGCATCAAAGTACGGTCCAGTCCGCCGCGGGTAGCTTCTATACATTTAATAGTAGGAGGAAGTTGGTGATGGTCGCCTGCCAGAATCACCCTGTCCGCTTTGCTGATGGCAATCCAACAGGCAGCTTCCAGTGCCTGTGCTGCCTCATCGATAAAGAGGGTGGTAAAATTATGGTTGGTCAGCACCCGGTTGGCAGAACCCACCAGCGTACATGCTATGACGCGGGCTTCGCTGAACAGGTCGGCGTCTATCTGCACCTCCAATTCGGTGGCACGGAAGCGCAGGCGGGAAAGACGGTTACGGGCCGTGTCCTTTTCGCTGTGACTTTTCTTATGGAAAGAGGATTGTATCTCCCGGATTGCTTTGCGGATTCCCCAAAGTTCGGAGTAGTCGGGATGCGACTCGAAGCGCCGTTCATACGTAAATGAAAGCATTTTGTCATTCACCCGTGTCGGGTTGCCGATACGGAGCACGTTGATGCCCCGGTCTACCAGTTTTTCCGATATCCAGTCGACAGCCGTATTGCTTTGGGCGCAGACCATTACCTGGTTTTCCCTGTGCAGCGTTTCGTAGATCGCTTCGACCAGTGTCGTTGTTTTCCCGGTTCCGGGAGGGCCATGTACGATAGATACTTCTTTAGCCGACAGCACATGGTTGACCGCCTCCTCCTGGGTTGTGTTTAACCATGGGAAACGTATCGGGAACAGGTTTCTCCGGCTGGCCGGTGTCTTCCCCAGCAACACATCACGCAGATGGGCAAGCTGGTTATTTTTTGCTTTCATTACACCGGATAGTGCATTGAACATCGTTTTATAGCTTGTCTCGTCGAAGTAGAGTTGAACACCCAGTTCACTGTTCACGTTTTGCAGGTCGAATAAAGCTGAAGGTGTCGGAAGGACGACGACCATCCGGTCGTCCTGTACATAGCTGATGATGCCGGAGAAATTCAGATAACGCGGACTGCCGGTTCCGTTTGTTGTAAAGAAACAAACCGGACGTCCGTATTCAAAATTATGTTCGATCTCCTTATCGTCCCTGCGTTCTATTTCAATGACGAGCTGATTGAGCGAATTATAATAACTTTTTCCCGGAATCACAGGATACCAGCAAAGTCCCTGTTGTATTTTCCTGTGAATACCCACCCGTTCGGCTTGTTGCCTGTACGTCTCTTTCTCATATTCATACTCCATTTGAAGGAGGTCATATTGGCGTTGCAGATCTGCGGATGGTGTCTGGAATTGATTGATCATTATTCTTTGTTTAACTGGCCGCAAACTTACATAAAAAAATGGAATTGAATGGGGGTTTTTGCTCTTTCCGATGTCATAAAGTCAAACTGAAGGATTTTTATATGAGAAATGTGATTCTATCCATAATGCTCTCTTTATTGCTTCTGCCGGGTTGCGGCTCTATGAGGAATATGAGTAGTGAAGACCGGGTCGGTTTTGGCGCACAGGTCGGCTCTTTTATCGGGTGGCTTTTCGGTGGATTGATCGGAGAGGCGATCAATGATGAGAATGATGAGAATGGTGCTGAAATAGGTGCGTTTATAGGAACGGCTGTGGGTGGCGTTGCCGGTGCTTCGATTGCAGCCAGTACGGAAGAGGAAACGCATATTGTAAGGAGAAGTCCAAAATATACACCGTCGTCTCACGTCCTTCTTCCGGACTTGCAGATAGAGGATATTCTTCTGGATGAAGATAGCATCACCTATAATCAAAAGATCGATGCGGGAGAAACCTGTCGTATCTCTTTTGTAATCGTGAATAACAGTTTTCAGGATGCATTGAATGTACTTCCGGTAGTCAAACTGGAAGAAGGAGAAAACCTGGAACTATCCGAACCTGTCCGGATTGCCCGGGTTGCCCATGATACTCCCATCACTTACGAAGTCACAGTACATGCTTCTCCCGAATTACAAACAGGCACAGTTGTTTTCAGTGTACGTCTGAAAGAGGGACGCGGCAATGGCACGGAGGCGGAAACATTTACCGTTGAAACGTTGGGTAAAGAGTGAAATTTATCATACACCGGTTATCCTGTTCAGTATCTTCGGAAATTGTATAAAGAAAATGATCGTACAGCAGATAGCCGCCGCTGCATCGGAAATACCTTCTGCCGCATAGACGCCTATCATTCCCATAAAATGCGGTAAGATCAAGGCTAACGGAACAAGCAGGATAACTTTGCGGAGTAATGCGATAAAGATGGAAATCTTAGCCTGGCCCAGGGCAACGAACATATTCTGGCAGGCACGCTGCAAGCCGAAAATGGTCATACCAGCCAGGAATACAGGCATAACCTGCTTCACAGTCTGTATTAGTTCTTCATCCGAAGTGAAAGCCGAAGCGATGACGGAAGGAAACAGAATCATCAGCAACATCAGGACAAAATTGAACAGGAACATGAAAGTCACTACGATCCTGAAACATTCTTTTACCCTTTCTTTATTCCCATGCCCGTAATTATAGCTGACAATAGGCACGAACCCCAGGGCGAAGCCGGTCAGCGGAACACTGACAAAAAGCATCGAACTTTGCATAACGGTCAACGCGCTCACGTAAATATCGCCGAATGTCTTTAACATACCGTTCAGCACAAAACCTACCAGGCTTTCCGTACTGGCCATGATAAAAGGCGATATGCCTAAAGCCAGAGTCGCCCCGATCACTTTCCTGTCCGGTTTCATATACTGCTTTTCGAGCCGAAGGGAGGCGCGGGAAGAAGTCAGAAAAGACAACACCCAGATGGCGCTGCCGGCCTGTGAAATAATCGTGGCTAATGCCGCTCCTTTTACTCCCATGTTGAAACCAAAAATGAAAAGCGGATCGAGCATGATATTGAGGAAGGCGCCGATCATTACCGACCACATGGCAATACCCGGACGTCCTTGCGTATTGATGAAAGTATTTAAGCCTACCGATATTTCGACGAATAACGTACCGATCAGATAGATAGAAAGATAATCGGTGGCGTATCCGAGTGTTTGTTCCGAGGCTCCGGTGAACAGCAGGATCGGCTTCATGAAAATATAGGCGAGGGTGGAAGTCAGCACGGTAAAGATCAGCAATAGTATAAAGCCGTTCCCAAGTATCTTTCCGGCCTGCTGCCGGTTTCCCTGTCCGAGGGCAATTGCTGCAAGCGGAGCACCTCCGCCTGCAACAATGGATGAAAATGCGGAAATCAGGATAATAATCGAACCGGCTACCCCGATGCCGGCAAGTGCCGGTGTGCCTATTCCCGGAATATGCCCGATATAAATACGGTCTACAATATTGTAGAGCAGGTTTACCATTTGGGCAACTATCGCAGGCAGTGCCATCCGGAAGATAAGAGGTAGCATACGGTCTGTTCCCAGCCGTTCTTCGTATATCTGATTCATTCTTTGTGTTATGATTAGAAAACGAAGCCAAAATTACTTATAATTCAATACGTGGCAAAATCTGATATCTTTTTCCTCAGTTTCGTGTTCGAATTATAGTGATAATAAGTCGGGGCAGAGGACGGGAAATAATAAAGGTCCTGCGTTTTGTTGTCGACCTCCACTTTGTATACCGGCAAGGGTAATGTTTTCGATTCGGACTCAGGCCGATAATATTCATCATACTCTTTCAGCTTCGATATGCGTAACAACGGTATTTTCGGCCCGTATAATTTTTGCAGCGAATGCACGATGTCGGGGCGTGTGACAATAAAACGTTGCGGAACGTTATTCGCAGCATAAATATATTCAGATTGCACGGCATTATTCCCCTTTTGACGTATAATCTCTACCAGCGGTTTATTCAGATAGGAGCACAACTTTAGCATACAGATCTTCTCCCCGTCATTAGCAGATGTCCCGTAAGCATCCGGTTGCAAAAGCAGGTAAGGTTCCATACTAAAATTATCCAGTAGGAGAGGCGGATGCAGCCGGTCCTGTTCTGCTGCCGTATGAGTATCGCCCAGCCATTTCGGGATAGGCGACATGGAGAGCAATCCGGTTATGATAAACGAACTCATACATAGGCCGACTGCCGTATCCGTCACCTGTTTCCATTTGCCGTTTCCCCACCGGACCGTGAGCGGTTGCGGCTTGTTGGTATCCCGGCCTGTCCATTTCTGCCGGAGCTTGCCGGTGACCACGTACAAGACTCGTCCGGTGAACAGACAAAGCAGGCAGGTGAAGCAAAGAACCAATGGAATCCATAATTCCGGATATTCTATGCTGAAGAAGCCTTTAGTAGCCTTTATCACCCTGTGAGTTAGGCGGTGCGAAGATATTATTTTCATTCTTAATTTAGCAAAACATATAACATAAATTAGAAATCATTACCTTTGCCGGAAACATGAATAATCTAACGCATAAAACATCGCTGTCATGGATAATATAACAAAATCACAAATCATATCACTGATCCATCAGGAGGTAATCCCCGCTATTGGCTGTACGGAACCGGTTGCTGTGGCTTTGGCTGCCGCGAAAGCTGCCGAGGTATTGGGCGAACGTCCGGAAAAGATAGACGTATTACTCAGTGCCAATATCCTGAAGAATGCAATGGGAGTGGGGATACCCGGAACAGGAATGGTGGGATTGCCTATCGCGATCGCTCTCGGAACACTGATCGGTAAATCTTCGTACGAACTGGAAGTGCTGCGTGACATCACACCGGAAGCATTACAGGCCGGAAAAGCCATGATAGACGAAAAGATCATCCATATTGCCCTGAAGGAAAATGTCGACAAGTTATATATCGAAGTGATCTGCACGGCAGGCGACCAGACTTCCCGGGTTATTATTTGCCATGAACATACACATATTATATATGTAGAGAAAAACGGGGAAGTATTGACCGATCTGCGTCAGTCGGATGCAACGGACGATAAGCCATGCGGCGGAGATGAATTGAAACTCTCTTTCTCTACCGTATATGAGTTTGCGATGGAAATGCCGCTGGATGATATCCGTTTTATCCTTGAAACGGCAGATCTGAATAAGAAAGCCGCCCAGGCTTCCATACAGGGACACTATGGGCATACCGTCAGCAAAACTGTTTCCGGCGAATACGGCAAGAAATATATGGGCGACTCTGCTTATACCCACATGTTGGTGATGACAGCTGCCGCCTGCGATGCCCGTATGGACGGGGCGATGATCCCGGTTATGAGTAACTCCGGCAGCGGCAACCAGGGAATTGCGGCGACGTTGCCGGTCCTTTCGTTTGCGGAAGATATCAAATGTACGGAAGAGCAGTTGATACGTGCCCTGATGCTCAGCCATCTGATGGTTATTTATATCAAGCAGAGCCTGGGACGTCTCTCTGCATTATGCGGATGCGTTGTGGCTGCCACGGGTTCCAGTTGCGGCATCACTTACCTGATGGGAGGAAGCAAGATGCAAATATCGTATGCAATCAAGAATATGATCGGAAATATTACCGGAATGATCTGCGACGGGGCAAAACCAAGTTGTGCATTGAAGGTGTCGAGCGGTGTCTCTACTGCCATGATCTCAGCTTTGATGGCCATGGAGAATAAGGTGGTGACTCCGGTTGAAGGTATTATCGACGAAGATGTGGACAAGTCGATCTCGAACCTGACGGCGATAGGTTCCCGCGGAATGGAAGAAACAGATAAATTGGTATTAGATATTATGACAGGTAAATCCTGTTAGAAAGATTGTTGTTTTACTTTATTTCAGACCTCCCAATGGCATACAGGGTGCCGTTGGGAGTTTTTTTATGCATTAAAAGCGGCTTGGATAAATTTCATCAATACTTTCATTGATAAATTCGATCAAATTCCGTAACTGTTTCGTGGTTTCAAATGTTTACATTGTAAGGGAATTAAGACATGAAGTGTTTTCACGGTGTAATTTATCACACAGTTTAAGCCGTCTGTTCATCTTATTTTTGCAAAAGACAGATTTGCAAGTGAATTAAAGTTCATCAATCAATAAAAACCGACATCGCCATGAAAGAGAAAATTGAACAATTGGCGGCTCTGAACCATCAGGCAGAGCTGGGAGGCGGCGAAGACCGTATCGCGAAACAACATGCAGCAGGCAAGTTAACAGCCCGCGAGCGAATCGAATTACTCCTTGAGAAAGGTAGCTTTGTAGAAGTCGACAAGTTTGTAACTCATCGGTGTACAGAGTTTGGTCTCGAAAAACAACGCCCGTTAGGAGATGGGGTTGTAACGGGATATGGTTTAATCGGTAAACGTACCGTATTTGTATTTGCCCAGGATTTTACCGTTTTCGGAGGCGCCCTTTCAGAGACGTATGCCCGGAAAATTTGTAAAATCATGGATATGGCGATGCAACTCGGTGCGCCTGTTATCGGACTGAATGATTCCGGAGGAGCCCGTATCCAGGAAGGTGTCCGTTCGTTGGCGGGATATGCTGAAATCTTTTTACGCAATTCGATGGCTTCGGGGGTAATCCCGCAGATCAGTGCCATTATGGGACCGTGTGCCGGAGGAGCAGTCTATTCACCGGCGTTGACCGATTTTATTTTTATGGTGAAAGATTCCAGTTATATGTTTATTACCGGGCCGGAAGTGGTAAAGAGTGTCACCCAGGAAGAAGTGTCCATGCAGGACCTGGGGGGGTCGGAAGTACATAGCACCCGTTCAGGCGTGGCTCATTTCACCGGCGATAATGATATGGATTGTATCCTGAAGATACGTGAACTTATGTCATTCCTCCCCAGCAATAATATGGAGGAACCGCCTTTCATTCCTACGACGGATAGTGCCAACCGCATTGACGAACAACTCAATAATCTGATCCCGACCAACCCGAATCAGCCCTATGATATGAAGGAACTGATCGAATCGGTGGCCGACGATCATAACTTCTTTGAAGTACAGGAAGAATATGCCAAAAATATTGTGATCGGATATATCCGGTTGAATGGAAAAACGATCGGTGTGGTAGCCAACCAGCCGGCAGCTCTGGCAGGAACGCTGGATATTAATGCTTCAGTAAAAGCCGCCCGTTTCGTCCGTTTCTGTGATGCGTTCAATATACCGCTGCTGACCTTTGTGGATGTTCCGGGATTCCTTCCGGGCGTCAATCAGGAATATGAAGGCATTATCCGCCATGGGGCCAAATTGCTCTATGCTTATTGCGAAGCGACAGTGCCGAAAGTAACGGTCATTACCCGTAAAGCCTATGGCGGTGCCTATGATGTGATGAGTTCCAAACATATCCGCGGCGATATCAATTTCGCTTACCCGACTGCCGAGATTGCTGTTATGGGACCGGATGGCGCTGTAAATATCCTTTTCCGTAAAGAACTGAAAAAAGCGGAAGATGTGGAAAAGAAACGTAAGGAACTACAGGACGATTACCGTGAAAAGTTCGCCAACCCATACCGGGCAGCCGAACTGGGGTATGTCGACGAAATCATCGAACCGTCGGGAACCCGTGCCCGCCTGATCCGCAGCTTCGAGTTGCTAGCCAACAAACGGCAGTCCAACCCGCCGAAGAAACATTCCAATTTACCACTTTAATACGCGAACGATTATGATTAAGAAAGTACTAGTAGCCAACCGCGGCGAAATTGCGATGCGAATCTTTCGTACCTGCCGCGTAATGAATATACCCACCGTTGCGATTTACACCCATGTAGACCGGGGAGCCTTGCATGTTCGGTATGCCGAAGAAGCCTATTGTATCTCTGAAGATGAATCAGATACTTCTTACCTCAAACCCGATGCGATTCTTGCGATTGCCAAGAAAACGGGTGCAGCTATCCATCCGGGTTACGGTTTCCTTTCGGAGAATGCCGATTTTGCCCGTCGCTGCGAAGAAGAAGGTGTCATCTTTATCGGTCCGAGTGCCGATGTGATAGCCAAAATGGGAATCAAGACGGAAGCCCGTAAGATCATGAAAGCAGCCGGTGTGCCGGTTGTTCCCGGGACGGAAGAACCGGTTAACAATATCGACGAAGTGCGTAAGGTCGCCAAAGAAGTCGGCTACCCGATTATGCTGAAGGCGTTAGCCGGAGGAGGCGGTAAGGGAATGCGTCTGGTTCGTGATGAAGAAGGGCTGGAAGAAGCCTTCCGCCTGTCACGTTCCGAAGCCGGAAATTCGTTTGGAAACGATGCCATTTATATCGAGAAATATATTGAGAATCCGCACCATATCGAAGTACAGGTTTTAGGCGATAAGTATGGAAATGTGATCCATTTATATGAACGCGAATGTTCCATCCAACGCCGTAACCAGAAAGTGATCGAAGAATCTCCGTCGCCTTTTGTCAAGGAAGAAACCCGCAGAAAGATGCTTGCCGTGGCAGTCGAAGCCTGTAAAAAGATCGGTTATTACAGTGCCGGAACATTGGAGTTTATGATGGATAAAGATCAGAACTTCTATTTCCTGGAAATGAATACCCGCCTACAAGTGGAGCATCCGGTGACGGAAGAGGTTACGGGTGTCGACCTGGTACGTGATATGATACTGGTTGCCGCCGGAAATCCGTTGCCCTACAAACAGGAAGATGTAGAGTTTCGCGGTGCCGCCATCGAATGCCGTATCTATGCCGAAGACCCGGAAAACAATTTCATGCCTTCTCCCGGCATCATTAAAGTGCGCGAAGCTCCCGAAGGACGTAATGTCCGCCTGGACAGTGCTGCCTATGCCGGATTTGAAGTCTCCCTGCATTACGACCCGATGATCGCCAAGCTGTGCACCTGGGGACGTAATCGCGAATCGGCCATCTCCAATATGGCCCGTGCCCTTCGTGAATACAAGATACTGGGTATTAAAACGACTATCCCGTTCCACCAGCGTGTGTTGCACAACGAAACGTTCCTGAAAGGGAATTACGATACGACCTTTATCGACACCAAGTTCGATAAGGAAGATTTGAAACGTCGTCAGAATAATGACCCGCTGGTTGCCGTTATCGCCGCCGCGATCAAACATTTTGAACAGGAGAAAGAGGCTGCCGCCCGTATGACAACAGTTCCGCTGGTCGGTGAATCCTTATGGAAATATTACGGTAAATTGCAGATGACTGCCAATAACTATTAAAAAGGGGAGGACAAGATTATGCCGAAAGCATTAGCAACTTATTTTGCAACAGTAAATGATATGCCGGACACCGAATTTAAAGTGGAGATACTGGAAGACGGCCCGGTAAAGAAAGTTTCCGTAAACGGAAAGATATATGATGTCGATTATAATGTAGGTGGCGACAGTATCCACTCCATTATCCTGAATCATAAATCGCATGGCGTACAGATCACCAATATCCGCGATGACATGTACGAAGTAAAGAACAAAGGCGACTACTTCCAGGTACAGGTGATCGACGAACTGAAGAAGATGCGCCTGTCGCGTATCCAGTCGGTAGCTGTCGGCCGCCAGGTCATCACGGCCCAGATGCCGGGAGTAATCCTGAAAGTAAATGTAAAACCCGGCGACGAAGTAAAAGCCGGAACCCCTCTCTGTGTCCTGGTTGCCATGAAGATGGAAAACGAGATACGCAGCCCGATAGACGGGGTGGTGAAAGAGGTTTATATAACGGCTGGCGACAAGATGGCTGTCAATGATAAGATGTTGGTGGTAGAGTAATTAGTATATAGATTAAGTTTTCGGAAAGCGTTGGCAATATTTATTGCCGGCGCTTTTTGGGTTTTAAAGATGGTTTATTTTAAGAAATGAGATTGTTTATATTTAAAAAAAATTGATCTATCTGTTTATAGTGACGAGAGTAACCAATTCCCCTCTTGAGAGGGGATAAGGGGTGTGTTAAAGCTAGTTATAGAGCGAAACTGTAACACACCCCCTTCCCCCTCTCAAGAGGGGAGCCAGGTACAACCGGTCAATAATCGGATAGTTCGAACTTGACAATATTTGAGTTTTCTGCATTTCTTTTTTAGAACAAATGAAAGGAAGCAAACTGTTATTAGCCGAGGCGAGTTCTCCTTTAGAAATTCCCCACCTTTTTTGTTTATGTGGGGATTATTCCCCACTACTAGGGGGAATAATCCCCATTGCAACGGGGAAAAACACCCACTCTTATGGGGAGAATGTTATAGTTCAGCTATTTCTATTGGCATAGATGATTGATAATTTTAAATCAAACACACCTCTTCTAACAAGCAAATCATTTATCTTTGTGCAACTTATAATAAAGAAAAGAGAGTTATGAAGAAAAGTTTTTTGTATTTGTTTACCGTGCTTTGTACGTTAAATATGTTTACCGCTTGTAGCGATGATGATTCGAAAGATCCGAATGGCTTGGAAGTAAATGCCACTTACTCCGGTGAAAATCTTGATTTGAAGTATAGCGATGTCGCTTTGTTGGGCAAGGAAATTTCTTTTGAGACAAAAGACGGTAAGACGGCTACACTCACGATGAAAGGTACTTTTGACATGAGTGTCATTAGCGGACTTATCAATGGCGGATCGAAATCCGCATTAATTCCTAATCTGGTTCCCGGCGTAATTCCGGGAGAAATTACTACGACGATATCGAATGTCCCCCTGACTCTATCCGGAGAGAAATATACGTTTGAAGGAACAGATTCAGGCAACGGACGTGAAGTAAAATACACCGGCAGCGTGGAAAAAGACAAGCTGGTCCTCTCTCTGAACGTAACCATGCCGAAGAATGACCTGACTGGTAACTGGAACCTGGCAGTACAGCAGCCGTTGAACCTTGTCTGGTCGGCAGGCGACGCAACGATCGACCTGAGTGGTTTAGGCATCTCCGGAATCTCCGGCCCGATTCCTGTATCGATGGCTGCACCTATGATTGGGCAGTTTGCAGGCCCTATGCTGCATCAAGTACTTAAAAGCATTTCATACGGAGAAGACGGAAACATTACTGCCCGTTATATGAAAAAAGGAGCATTCGACTGGCAGTCTTCCCCGCTTAACCTGGCACAGTATTACATCAAAAATAATAAATTGTATGTGCAATTAAATATTGCTCAGATCCTGGCAACTGTAGAGGCTAACAAGTCTAAAGCGGATATAGGTAGCAGTGAAATCTTGAAATTCTTGGAAGCGATTAAGCTGATCGCACCTTACCTTTCGGACGGTGTTCCTTTGAGTTACAGCGTTTCTAACGGAACGGCGCAAGTCACTCTCGGATATGACGTATTGGGAAAACTGTTTGCTTTGCTGACCGATGAAGATTTGTCCGGTTTGATTTTGGGAAAATTACCTGATAATTTCAAGGCTGTTATGGCACAAATTCCGGGTATCCTCGAAAAGACGGATGATGTAAATGTAACCTTGATCCTGCAAAAGCAATGATAGCATTACGATTTTTTGAATGAAAAAAGGCAGTTGGTTTATTCCAGCTGCCTTTTCTTTATTACTTGATCTTGATGTCGTTGCCACCTTCTTTAGGAGGTGTGGTAGCAGGTTTGTTGTCTGGTTCAACTTGCACATTTTTACCTAGCAAGGTCATAGTGCTAAAAATCAATAGAGATTTGCTAAGTATGAATGGCATAATTATTTTTACAGATCTTAACTTTGAAAAGGAATAATACCTATATTTACCCCCGGTTAATATTAAACTTATAAAAAGGATGAAGAAAAATTTATTGTATTTATTTACTGTACTTTGCATGCTAAGTTTTTTCACCGCTTGTAGTGATGATGAGGATGTAAATGTGTTGGAAGGCGTGAATACCTCTTTCAAGGGGGAAACTTTGGATTTGAAATACAGTGGCAGTCCGTTTTTGGGAAAGGAAGTCGTTTTCGACACGAAAGACGGACAAACGGCTACTATCACCATGAGGGGTACTTTGGATATGAGTGCGTTGGGTGGTTTACTCGGAGGCGGTTCGAAATCAGATTTGCCTACAATATCTTACGCTCCGGGCGTTATTTCTGGAGAAGTGACTACTACGTTAAACAACGTGGTTTTGACACAGGTAGGCGAAACCTATATGTTCGAAGGAACAAACGAAGCCAACGGGCGTACAGTGAAATATACCGGTGAAGTAAAGAAAGACAAAATGACACTTTCGCTGGATGTGACGATGCCAACGAATCCGTTGCAGGAAGGTGGTCTATGGGAAATGGCTGGTTCTACTTTCAATTGGGTTTCAACGACAGGTATTACAATCCCTGGCTTGATTGATGAACCTTGGCCGATGAAAGATGCGTCTTTTCTGATCAATATGTTCTTTATTTCTCCAGAATTAAAGAAGGTATTGTCGGATGTTACTTTCAAAGCCGATGGTAATATCGTTGCCACATATAAAAACAAGGCTGGTGTAGATGTTGAATCACCGATCAACCTTGCCAATTATTACATCAAGAACGACAAATTGTATGTGACTCTTAATATCGACATGATCATCCAGGCAGCTACAAAAGCTGGCAATTCAGAAGTACTGCTAGGTTTGATGACGGAATTGATGCAAACACCTTTGATGAGTGCACTCAGCGAAGGTTTCCCATTGAATTATACGATTGAAAATGGGACAGTCAATATCTCTATTGATCAGGATTTCCTTTTGCCGATCTTGAAAGTGCTTATGAACAACGAGTTTTTAATGGGAATGCTTAAAGATGCAATGGCAGGTATGGGTACTTCCGGTGGTATGGCAGCTATACTTACTCCGGCAATAGTTGATAGTATTATCGAACAGATCGCACCTATCGTGAATGGAACTTCCGAACTCTCTTTCGGTTTGGAATTAAAGAAATAACCCCTAGTTACACAACAAAATTCTAGTGTAGCTACTAAATCGGTCGGATATATCTTTTTTGAGTTTTGTAAACACAAAGAAAGAAACTATCCGACTGATGTGGAAATTTAGTCAGAAAGACAACTGTTTTTTGCAAACTCAAAATAAATAAGTGATGATTGTAATAAAAAATTATTTTTGTTTAATAATAGTATTCGCTGTAGTTTTTATAAATAATACAGTGCAAGCACAAAAAATAGAGGGACCAGGAATTTCTCCATCAAAAGTACAAGCTTATTCAGGAGAAAGTGCTCAATACACTGTATCAGGTCTTGATGGTCATTTAAGTTGGGATGTTACATATGGAAATGCACTTCCCGCCTTTGGATCTTCTACCGTAAATATCACTTGGGGTATTACACCTGAAGGGAAAATTGTAGTAAGAAATAACAATGGAAAATCTATTGAAACAACAGTGCAAGTAGCTCCTCCTAGGCCTGAATTTAGAGGAAAAGGGACATTATTTGGTATTCAATTCGATGATTGTTTAATATTTTCTGATGTAAAAGATTGTTCTTATTACCAATGGACTATACCTTCAGGATGTACGACTGAAGGGGGGATAAGTGGAACTTTCCGTGCAAAAAAAGAACTATATCTACAACAAAAGAATATGGTTTTGATGCAAATAACATCTAGTCCCAAACAACTATATTATGAAGGAGATATAAAGGTTCAAGCTATTTCAGATAAAAATTCATTATTAAGTAGAACTACAACTTATAAATATAAAAAATTAGACATTGCATATCTGAAATTTATTGAATTTCCAGATTCAGTAGACTACAGCGACCAGAAAACGTATACAATTGCTGCAGAAAATATTGCAGGGGCAACATATAAATGGAGTATAAATAACGGTACTATTATTAGTGGTCAAAATACAAATAAAATTGTAGTAAAGCCTAATTATCCTTTATGGTTTTTTAATTATAAATTAGAATTTACATATAATGGCATTACCGATTCTAAAATTATAAGTACTCCCGTTCGTATGAAGCTTTATATAGATGGACCAACCAATATAAGTCATGGAATAGTTGAATACACTCTTAAATCTCCATACGTTAATATATCTGATGGTAAGGTGTTTTTTTGGAATCTTGATTATAAGAAATATGATGCATATACTGTAAATAGATACATTATTAACACAGATACTATATCTACAGGCATTCATACTATACATGGTGGAGCGTTTGGGCATTTTGTTAAACTTAATATAAACAAAAGATCAAGTAATATATACACAATCAGTAATTATTCAAACAGTTTAGTCATTTCAAAGAATAAAATAAAAGATACACTAATTAATAATAGTTCATTAATTCAAATATTCAATCAACAAGGTTTATTAATCTTAAAGAAAGAAATGCCTTCACAGTTAAATCGGTTAGAAATTAATCTAGATGGAATAAAAAGTGGTATATATTTTGTCAATATTATTGACGGTAACGACATAACAAAGAAGAAAATTATTATCAAATAATTTGAAGCTTTTGAACGCCCTCATGCCGTTGTTACAAGACGAAGATGTCATCAAACAAATTGTTGATGCCGCCAGTTCTACTCCGGGCATGGAAATGTTCGGTTCGATGTTGGAAGGTATGCTCAAATAACTACCCGATGTTGTTGGTGGGACAACAAAGGTGGAACTTGGTATAAACATGGTAAAAGAATAATCATATTTCCAGTTTGTGGAATTAAATAAATCAATATTACCATTATACACAAATTTCTAAATAGGTATTTAGTCTTTATACTAGAAACCTGGCAGGCTGCCATCCGTAAGGGTCGCAGCCTTCGCTTTGTTCGCCCAGAGCATGGTTCTATTCTAACAGGTACCTCACATTTGGGTGATTCTACTCTACTTAATATGAGATTTTATTAATAAAAAATGTTCTATTTTTAAGAACTACTTAATATAAGGTATGTTTAAAAAAAAATGTTCTTATCTTCGTGGGCTATTAAACATTAATATTAATATTAAACGTATTTATTATGAGTAAGAAATTATTCTATTTTTTTACATTGATCTGTTGTTTTAGTTTGTTTACGGCATGTAGTGACGATGATGAAAAGCAAGTTGACAAGAGTTGGCAAGAGTTGGTAGGCGAATACAGTGGTGAAAATTTGGTGCTCTCATACGGAGAAATGGCTTTGACGGGAAAGACTGTGACTTTCTCAGCAACAGGCAGTACCGATGGGAAACTTTTATTGAACAATATAATCCCGGGAGAAAATGAAACAACAATCTCTAATGTAGAGGTTAAGAATAGTGAATTTTCAGGAACAGCAACAACTACTTATGCAAATGTAGAATATGCCGGTTCTGTAAAAGATAAAATTATGACATTGAAACTGACTGTCGTGATGAATGATCCGAACGGATGGGCAAAAACATACAGATTGGCGGATTATACAACCGGTCAAATAGATGGCGCAGTAAGAGCTTTAACCGGTGGATTATATATGAATTGGAATGCACCGGAATATAATGCAGCCGGTTCTCTTTCTGGTTTAATAAGAACCATAGGAGGTATTATTTTCCCTCAGCTATTACAAACCGTGACACTTGAAACAGATGGTAATATTACTGCCAATTATTACAAAGGAGCTATTCAATTTGACGAGAAGATGATCATGGCTATGCTGATGTTTAATCGTCCTGCACCGACAGCTGAAGAGGTAAATGCTTTAATTCCCACGAACGGTTGGTTGGAATCTCCTAAAAATCTGGCTCATTGGTTTGTGAAAGACAACAAATTGTATGTGAAATTAAATATCACTGCTATTATTTCACAGTCGATGGGGGAAAATGCGGATGGTATGTCTGAAATCATTTCTCAGGTTCTCCAAGGTGAGCCTGCTGTGATAAAAACTCTGTTGGGGAGAATGTTGGACGTTGATTTTAGTTCTATTAGTGACGAACTTATTATTATGCTGCAAGATTGGATTAACAATGGAGTTCCTATGAATGTTAGCAATAACAATGGAAATACGCAGATGTATCTTGATAAAAGTGCGTTTACTCCACTCGTGTATGATCCTAATGCAGAAGAAACAGCAGGAATGAATGCTGAGTTAATTAAGGTCTGGATGTTGTTGTCTGAAGCAAAAATAATTCCGGAAGAAGCAACTGCCGCTCTTTTACTTTTGATTAATATTCCTCAAAATTGGGATAAAACAGATGCATTTGACCTTGGTTTGGATTTAAAAGCTAACTAATAATAGAGCCTGTTTGTAATATACGATTTGTAAAATTCGTATGATAAAAAAGATGGGGGTGTGTCAAAATGTATACATCTCTATCTTTTTTTTATCTCTCTGAGATGGGCACAACGAATGCGTGAAGCTCCGAGTTAATTGAAGTGCTTTACACAATGCTGTGCATACGATGGTGGTTGGTCCACCGTAACCGCCTACAGGGTTACAAATCACTCTAAGGTGTGTCTGTGTTTTGCCCCCTTTTTTTAGCTATAGATAATATTTTGGTTATTTTACTCCATTTTATAGGGGATTTTATTAATAAAGAATGTTCTACTTTTAAGGATTTCTTAGGAGAGGTATATTTACAAAAAAAATGTTCTTATCTTCGCAATCTATTAAACTAGAACATTATTATTAATTAAAAGGTATTAGTTTACTAACAGATTTATGAAAACAAAATTAATGTATTTCTTCGGCTTGCTTTGCATGCTAGGCCTGTTTTCGGCTTGTAGTGATGACGATAAGGTAGAACCTATCGGAACAGAATTTGACGGTGTATACAAAGGAACACTGGACGTAGACCTGGATGGTACGAAAGTAGGTGCTGATCTTCCCCAAAAAGTGTATGTGACAAAGGTTGGAGATAACCTGATCAAGATGGAACTGAAGAACTTCAGCTTCGGTGCGATGGCGCTCGGAAACATTTCCGTAGACAAATGTAATGTAGAAAAACAGGGCGATAACGCTTGTCAGTTTGATGGCGAACAAAAGCTATCCTTACCTATGGTTGGTGATTGTGACGTTGTTATGAACGGAACAATTACTGGTGAAAAACTCGAAATGGTTATCAATGTAAAAGCAACTCAGGAAGGTGCTGCTATCACAGTAAAGGTTGATTTTGTAGGTACAAAATTAGCTTCCGATCAAAGTTCGGAAGCTAAGATTACGGAGTTTACTTTCGATAGCAAAGAAGTGGTATCACAGCCTGTTATTGATGGAACTAGTATTACATTTATGGTAACAGATACCATCAAAGCGGAAGGATTGGCTGCTTTGGTTCCTACAATTAAGATTTCTGAAAAAGCGACTATTAGTCCGGCAAGCGGAGTAGCTCAGGATTTTTCTAAGCCGGTGACGTATACTGTGACTTCGGAAGATGGAATAACTACTACTACTTATACCGTTTCTGTAGCAGGAAAAGTATTAAAATATTCTTTTGATGAATGGGTGGAAGCAGGTACAGGTAAAGGAGTCTATTTAACCCCAAATCCGGTTGATAAATTGGCTTCCAGTAATGGTGGAGCTACGTTGTTGGTTATTTTAGGTTATAAAGGAGGTTTCCCTGTTTTACAAACTGATGATGCTAAAGAAGGTGCAGCAGCTGCGAAATTAGTTACTCTTTATACAGAAGGTGCAGGTTTTAATATGGCTCCTGTTATTACTTCAGGTTCTTTGTTTACAGGAATCTTCGATTTGAATCCGTCAGATCAATTAAGTAGTACGAAATTTGGTATACCATTTGATTCTAAACCGTTGCGTTTTAAAGGTTATTATAAGTATACAGCAGGTGAAGGTCCATTCTATAATGGCAAAGCTACAGAGACGTTGGATCAGAAAGATAAATGTTCAATTGCTGCCATTCTGTTTGAAATTGAAAACGATAATGATGTATTGACTGGTCATGATATTAATAGTTCTGAAAAGATTGTAGCAGAAGCTAGGTTAGCTGATGGTAGCGATAAAGCCGAATATACAGCATTCGACCTAGAATTTAAGTGGAAAAAAGATTACGATGCTTCAAAGAAATATAAATTAGCTATCGTTTGCTCTTCTAGTGCAGAAGGAGATGCATTCAAAGGAGCTGCAGGTAGTACGTTAATTATAGATGAATTTGAGGTTATTTCTGAATAAGATTTTTCTTTACAATTAATATAGAAATAATTTTTCACCCATTGATTAAGAAAGCAATGAAGCTGCTTGATCAATGGGTGATTTATTTTAATACATCTATGTAATTAGTTTATAATTATAGTCTTACTTTATTTACTCTATCACTAGCTACAACAAAATAAATACCCTTATTGAGTGTTGTAACATCAATTTTTAGTTCGGGACCTTGGTATCACCTCGGCGCCTTTTGATACAGATAAATGGCGATAAACGTATAAAGGATATTCGGAATCCAGGCCGCCACCATCGGACTCACATATCCGTTGATTGCAAAGGTCGATGTCACTGTCGTAAACAGGATATAGGAGAAACTCAGTGCCAGTCCGATACCGATATTCAATCCCATTCCCCCTTTGATTTTGCGCGAAGAAAGAGACGCCCCGATGGAGGTCAGGATAAATGCCGCCATGATGGAGGCAAAGCGCTTATGATATTCTATCTGGAATGTCTGGATATTACCGATACCACGCGTTTTCTGACGTTCGATATAGGTTGCCAACTCCGGTGAAGTCATCGTTTCGCAGTCGGTGACGGAAATCAGGAAGTCGGAAGGAATAATCGTCAGCGTAGTGTCCTTGCGGGAACCTTCGGTAATATGTTCGCGCATTCCGTCGAAATCACGTATCATATAATCGATGACAGTCCATTTGTACAGAGAGTCGTATTTGATGGAGTTGGCAGTCAGTTTGGATACCAGCTTCTTGTTTTCGAAATGTTCCAGAGAGAAACGGTAACCCATATTCGGACGCGCATCGTAGCGGTCGAAATAGGCAATCACGCCCGGCTCCACTTCAATCTGGATATTGCGGGCATATTCTACCTTTTTATTTCGGATATACTTATTCTGGAAGTCAATACGTGTAATATTTGCCGGAGGAATAATGAACGCGCTCAATATAAAACTGGCTATCGCAATAATACCCGCCGAAATAGCATACGGCAACATAAGCCGCCGGAAACTCATGCCGCTGGCAAGCATCGCAATAATCTCCGAATTGTCTGCCAGCTTGGAGGTGAAGAAGATAACCGCAATAAACGTGAACAGCGGACTGAACAGGTTGGCAAAGTACGGGATAAAGTTCATGTAATAATCCAGGATAATGGCCTGCAGGGGCACGTCCGGCTTCAGGAACTTGTCAATCTTCTCGTTTATATCGAAAACTACCGAGATAGAGATAATCAGTATAATCGCGAAAACATACGTCCCGAGAAATTGCTTGATGATATACCAGTCTATCCGTCTTAATTTGAATTTCATGCGAATGTCTTTTTTAGTTGACTGTCAACTTTTAAAGTCTGTTGTCAAGTTGTTGCACCATGCCGCTTTTCCAGGTAGCGAAATCGCCGGCAATGATGTGCCTGCGTGCTTCTTTCACCAGCCAAAGGTAAAAGGCGAGGTTATGGATGGAGGCGATTTGTAAGCCCAACAGTTCGTTTACTTTGACCAGATGATGCAGGTAGGCTTTGCTGTAAAGCGTATCCACATATGAGTTTCCGTCGGAGTCGATGGGAGAGAAGTCGTCTTCCCATTTCTTGTTACGGATATTGATGGTGCCGAAACGGGTGAAAAGCTGCCCGTTGCGTCCGTTGCGGGTCGGCATGATGCAGTCGAACATATCCACGCCGCGTTCGATAGCTTCCAGCAGGTTTATCGGCGTACCGACACCCATCAGGTAACGGGGCTTGTCTTTCGGCAATATTTCATTTACAACCTCAATCATTTCGTACATCTTCTCGGTCGGTTCGCCGACAGCCAGTCCGCCGATGGCATTCCCGTCAGCTCCCTTCCTGGCAACGTTTTCAGCGGCGTGACGGCGCAGATCCGGATATACGCAACCCTGTACAATCGGGAAGAGGCATTGCTGATATCCGTATTTCGGTTCCGTAGCGTTGAAACGGTCGAAACAACGGTCCAGCCAGCGTTCGGTCAGTCCCAGTGATTTCTTGGCATAGTCGTAATCGGCATCACCCGGACAGCATTCGTCGAAAGCCATAATGATATCGGCTCCGATGATACGTTGGATATCCATTACTTTCTCTGGTGTGAAGAGATGCTTCGAACCGTCGATATGCGAGCGGAATTCGGCACCTTCCTCATGCAGTTTACGGTTGTCGGAAAGCGAGAACACCTGGAAGCCACCGCTGTCGGTCAGGATAGGACGGTCCCATGTATTGAACTTGTGAAGTCCGCCTGCCTTTTCCAGTATTTCAAGACCCGGACGAAGATAAAGATGATAAGTGTTACCCAGGATAATCTGGGCATCGATATCTTCTTTCAACTCGGTCATGTGGACTCCTTTCACTGTGCCTTGTGTTCCGACAGGCATAAAAATGGGCGTCTCGATTACCCCGTGGTCGGTTGTAATCAAGCCCGCCCTTGCATTTGTTTTAGTATCGTTGTGTTGTAATTCGAATTTCATTCTGCAAAATTTGCTTGCAAAGGTAGCATTTTTCCGTTAGAATCCGAAGTCATCGACTTCTACGTTTTTAACATCTTCCTCTTCCGGCAAAACAATGGTCTGATGCACCGTGTTTGCTTTTACGATAATGGCACGCATCGGACGTACCGGGCAGATGGATTCGCAGCCGCCGCAACCGACACACAGGTCCGGATTTACTTCGGGAATAGTCAGCGTCCCTTCATAAGGAACCATATGCACCGCTTGTGTCGGACAGTGTTCGGAGCAGGCACCGCAATCGGTCCCTTCCGTCTTCACGATACAACGGTTGATAAAGAAGGTGGCAATGCCGACTTGCAACGATTTCTTTTCTTCTACGGAAATCGGTTTGAGAGCTTCGGCCGGACAGACTTCCGAGCAAATGGTACATTCATAGTTACAATAACTGCTGATATAAGCCATGCGTGGTTTCAATAGATAGTCGAAACCATATTCAAGCCCTGCCGGACGTAATACCTGGCTGGGACATTTCACGACACAGATATGGCATCCCGTACATTTGTCTTTAAACCGTTCCAGGTTCAGGGAACCGGGAGGGGTGATGGGCGGCCATTTCTTCCGGCCTTTTTTCTTTCCGTGGCCGTTGCCTTGACCATGTCCTTTGGCTTGTCCGACGCCATCTGCTATAGCCGAAACAACAGGCAATGTTGCAGCAACCGTTACTCCGGTTGCCAAGAAGGTACGGCGGCTGTTAGAAGCACTTGTCCGTTCCTGTGCTTGACACGGGATCGCATTGGAACTGCCCGTATCGGCAGCAGATTGAGAATGTCTGTCCTTCTGCGGCCCCGTGTCAGGCACGGGGACAAGATTGTCATTTTCTTTATGGAAAGCCGGTTTGAAACGGTATTGTAATCCACCTTTGGAGCAGGAAGAAACGCAATTGAAGCAATCCACGCAACGCGATGAGTCGACCGTCATCTCTTTTGCATTAATAGCTTCCGCCTTGCAGGTTCGTTCGCAGTTGCCGCAATGGTTGCAGGCTTCCTTGTCAAACGAGATACGCATTTGTGAATAACGTGATACCAGACTGAGTAAGGCTCCAACGGGACATAATGTATTGCAAAACAAACGCCCCCGGAAAATAACCATTACAATAAATACGACCAGTGCAACAATGGCAGATATTAATCCGGCAATACTAACCGTACTGATTGTAACATGGAATAAAGAATAGTTATCCATCTTCATCAGCCAGTCGGCTAATACATTATTTCCCCACATCACAGCAGGACGAAACAGGTTTGCTGCTATACGACCGAAATTGCTATAAGGGTCGAGCAATAAACATAACCCGGAAAATCCCAATGCGGTAGTCACCACTGTTAGGGCCAGTATTGAATATCGTAGCCAGTTCATTGGCTTATGATAACTGAAGCGGCGAACACCTTTTTTCTTCTTTTTACTAATACAAAACAAACGGTTGATGATATCTTGCAGAATCCCGGCCGGACAAATGGCTGAACAGTATATACGTCCAAAAAGGTATGTCATAATAAGTAATACTGCAACAATACCAAACATGCCGCCTAATACTGCGGGCAATAATTGGATATGCAGAAACTTATGTACATCCACCGGCATCTTGTTGGTGAAATCAAGAAAAAACAAGAGTATGGGTATAAAAAACAGGAGTGCGAGAAGTACTCTCACTCCTTTCTGATAATTTAATCGCTTCATTAAATCTTAATACGTTTGATATTGACTTTCTTCAAATCCGTTGTTCCCAGTTTCAATTCTTCGCCTTTGCTGATATGGCTTACGGCTTCCATATCCAGTTTCTTTACCTGGTTGAACAAAGCCAGGGCAGCCGTGTCGATAGCAATGATATTCGGGGAAACAATCATGGATTTCAATGTAGCTACGTCGGCAGCGCTTTTACCCTGCGGTCCGTTCTGATGCATCATACGGTAAGCATCCACAATGTTCAATACCGGTTTCTTCTGCCAGGTGCAGATGTCGGCGATACATTGTTGCAAGTCGTTCTGATGGAAGAAACGGCGGTCCCAGACGATACCCATATAGTTCTTCATGGCACACGACAGTTTCGCTCCGCCGTGGTTCTTCAGGATAGGCACATTAATCCACGCATCCGCTTCAATCAACGCTTCATGTATCTTTGCAGACTTTACTTTTACCCCGTTGGGGATGGATACTTCTTTAAAGTACTTCTCATCGTTGGCGGGCATGATGATACCTCCGGCTTCTTTGACGGCGGCAGCGATGCCACTGCTTTCGTAACATTTCTGCCAGTTGTCGCAGGTATGGTCGAAAACAGTCACTTTTTCAGCTCCGGCTTCCAGGCACTTCTTTACCAATGCCTTGATTAGTCCCGGATTAGTGTTTCCTGCCAGTTCCGGTGTACGGTCCCAGCCGATGTTCGGTTTGATAACGACTTTTTGCCCTTTCTTGATGTATTTACCGATTCCCCCCAGGGTCTCCAATGCTTTGTCAAGCATGACTTCGGGCTCTCCACCCATTACGGCGACCATTTCGGGAGCTTGTTCTACTGCCATCGTATTGCTGGACAACGCAGCTTGCAACCCGGTAAAGTCTATTGAGAGAGCGGCGCCAGCTACTACACTGGTCTTTAAGAAATCACGACGTTTCATCTTCTTGTAATTGGTTATTAGAATTGTTTATAGTTGAAACAAAGGTAGTAATTCTCTGAATTATAGTGTATCTTTGCCTACAAAAAATATTAAATTAATGGAATTATCAGGCTATATATCATTGCAATCGTTCGTTGAAGGATGCACCGGACCGGCCGGCGAACCGGCACTTATTTTACAGGCTGAGAATTTATTATATACGGTTCCTGAAGAAGAATATCAATATGGATTATCGCTGCTCCGGAAGGCTATCGGAGCATATGAGGCACAAAAAGGTATTCCTTTGGAAAGCAGCAAACAGGCTATTCCTTTTTTTCGTGAAAAGCGCCGGATGCTGATCGGGCCGGAGATGGAACTTTATAAGTTCTCCTTCTATGAGAATGAAACCGTCCTGCCTGAAAAGGTACAGTCAGCCGGACAGCCTTATCTGAGGTTATCGTTTGACTATGAGCAATTAGCCGAACATTGTCTTTTTGAAAACATATTCCTGGTACGCTGTAAATACGACGAAAAACGGATACTCGATAATTTCATTACCCAGATGGACCGCGAGTACGATAAATTCTTTTTCGATGAAGAACACAGCGGCTTTACTGCCGATTCGCGTTTCTTTTCTCTTTTATGCAATGCCTGCCTGGAAGTAAAGAAACCATTGTCTGCTCCGGAAAAAGAATGGCGGCTGGCAGTCCTCCGCAGTCCGTCCGAAGCCGGTTACCGGTACGATAACGGACAGTTACAGCCTTCCGTTCCTATTTCTTTGCCGTTAAGTGTGATTCGCCGGGTTGCTTTGCTTAACAGTGAGAAAGAAGGATTGAATTTTAGTGCCCTTGCCGGATTCATGCAGCGCATCGGATTACCGCCCGAACGTTATCTGGAAGGTTTGTTGGAACAATAAACGACAAACTATTGACGGAATTGATTTAGTTCAAAGGTTCTTATCTGCAATATCTACAACTTCTGTTGTAATTTATTGTTTATTAGCGGACTATGATATGAATGTAGATATAAATGTATCTACAATAGCAGGGATATATCTACCATTATTGTTACTTTTCAAATACAACATGCAACCATCTTACACTTGTGGGGTATTACATTTATCTCTATGTCCATAATTGCTGTCAGGTATAGTTTATTTGTTTTTCTGCTGTCTAAACTTTTGTTTTGTGCTGAGAAAACAAAAGTTTCCACCGCACAAAACTTTTGTTTCCTCCGCAAGAAACTTTTATTCATCCCTCCTCCTTTCTCCATCGAAAAGCAAGATAGTGATATGTAATGTATCAGTTGGGATGCCTGTATTCGTTGGGTGAACATCCGGCTATTTTGGTAAACAACCGGGTAAAATACTGGACTGAAGAATAGCCTAGTTCGTCAGCAATCTGGTTGACGGTTTTGTGGGTTGTCTGAAGTCGTTGTCGGGCGATTTCGATACGTTTGAACTGTATGTGTTCCTTTATGTTTTTCCCCGTTTCATATTTCAGCAAATCCGTGAAGTAGGAGGGTGACAGCTGAAGTAAATCCGCACAATATTCAGCCGAAGGCAAACCGTTGCGTTTCACCCGGTCTGCTTCGAAATATTCATTTAGTATCTTCTCAAATTTGGTGAGCAGTTTCTTGTTGGCTTCGCAACGGGTGATAAACTGGCGTTCGTTGAAACGTGTACAATAATCCAGCAGCAACTCGATGTATTTTGTTATCAGCGTTTTGCTGTGGCAATCTATGGCGTGCTGTAACTCTTCACGGATATTATCGAAACATTCCGATACTTTCTGTTTCTCACGTGCCGAGATATGGAGGGCTTCATTTTTGTGATAAGAAAAGAATGAGTAATCCTGTATATTCTGCCCCAACGAAGTGCAACCGATAAGGTCCGGATGAAATGCCAGCATCCTGCCTTTCTGCGGCAATAAGCAGTTATCTATCGCAATGGTCTCTCCCGGTGTGAGGAACAGGAGCGTACCGTCAGAATAGTCATAATATTGCCGTCCGTACAGGAAATCCCCGCACCGGCATTCCCTTAACAGGACGGCATAAAAGCCTAACTTGATGTTTTGCTGCGTCAGGTTGCTGTCGGATAAGTCGATGACGCTGACCAGAGGATGCAATGTCTTGCTGCCCATGTAGCAGTTACATTGGTGAACCGTTCCTATTTTTATCGTTTTACTTTTCAAAGTCGTAAGTATTTGAACAGTAACAAAGATACAAAGAGATTTACATCTAAAAACAGGGACATGTAATTAGGGTAACAATATCCGTAATATTGGTACAACTTTCATTCTGACGGCAAGTGTTGCTTAGTTTCCTGTTAATGCATATAACTTGTTTATCTCATTTTCTTCCCATAAATTGAATGGTTCGAAATTGCCGTCGGGATATACTAATATGGTATGCGGAATGTGAGGTACATAATATTTGCCACGTACTCCGGCTATATCCTGGTAAGCTAGCAGGCTTCTCCAGGGTAATTCCTCTTTCTTCACAAATTCCTGCCATTGTTTGATTGTTTTCTTTTCATCTATGGATATGGTTACGAAATCTACTTTATCTTTTAATTTCTGATAAATTTCTTTCTGGACAGGAAGTTGCTTATGGCAAGGCTGACACCAGGAAGCAGAAAAGATGATGACCGTACATCGTGTAGAGTCTTCCAGTCAAAAGGCTTGGGGAGTATCTCAAAAGACGCTGTCGTTTTATACAGGCTGTCCGGTATCTGAAATGTCCATGTGATGCTATCCGCCTTTTCCCCTTTTATAAAGAAAGGCGGAATCTCCGTGTTTCGGATGAACAAAGAATCATACTCTATACCTTTTGTTTGTATAGTCAATGACCTGTGCTTGTTATCGATGGTTCTGTTGCATGATGCGGTGAACATTGTTACAAACAAAATCCCTAATAGATACTTTGTCTTCATGGTTTTACGTTTTATGATTGATATTCGTGGTTTTCAGTCAAACTGTACCTCCCAGTCTTTATCCCGGTAGGCGGCAAAGCACATTTCTATCTGTTCCTTATTATTCTTTTCTTCAGCTAGCGGGGGAATTTCATCGAGGCTGAAATAACCGCTTTCTATCGTTTCTATGTTGGGCTGGAAATCTCCGCCTTTGGCTTCACAGAGGACAAAAACTTTGCAGACATTATAAGCATAGGGAGGCAGATTATGCAGGTTCCGGTCCTGTACCGCTATAATCCGGGTTGCTTCGACGTCCAAGCCGGCTTCTTCTTTTACTTCTTTTATCGTGTTCGACTTTATGGTCTGGTTTACGTCCACCCAACCTCCGGGTAACGACCAGGTACCGTTTTTCTCTTTGACCAGCAATATCCTGTTGGCTTTAAAGATGGCAGCTCTTGTGTCCAGCTTAGGTGTTTGGAAACCTTCTTCGTTACAAAACAAGTCCTTTACTTTCTCCAAAGGCAAACCGGTTTGCCGGCTGACTATTTCGGCCGATATTTCCCTGATGCGTTCAAACCGTTCGATATCGAAAGCATCTTTTGAATATGTTAACCCCGCTTGTGCGATAAATTGTAGTTCCTTGGCCCATTCAAGCCATTCCGGTTGCTGATTTTTGTTCATAATTATTCTTTTACGTGTAAAAGTTTCTCCCTGTTCAGGCAGTCTGGGTATAGGTCTCTGTTACCGGTTCTTTGATTTCCAGCTGGTAAGCCCGTCCGCGGTCTGTCGTTATTTTGAGATTGCTGTTTTCCTCGATAAGCGGGCGGAGGCGGCGTATCAGGGTGTTCAGCGTTTCGTCGGCATTCTCCTTGCCGGGCCATAAGGCTTCGCAAATATCAGTGCGTGCTAATATATGGGAAGAGGTAAGGTAGAACATTTCCATTACTTTATATTGCTGCGGGGTTAACCGTAGTTTTTCCTGATCTTCTTTATAGAAACAAGCCTTGTCGCATGAGAAAGTAAGATTTCCGAAAGCGATAAGGTTTTCTTTTTGTACAGGAGCTTCAGCTTGCTTGCGCCGCATTAAAAACCACGAAAGACAACCTGCCATGAGGGCAAACAACAGGAGCAGGAGGGGAACTTTCTTGTCTGTCAGCGCCAAGACGTCGGAGGCTGAATAGTTTACATACCCCTGAAAAGAGATTCCCAAATCTTCCAGGGAGGATTCGGGGAGGTTCAGATTTGCACTTAACCAGATAATGGTATCACTTGCCAGGTAATTCTTGGTCTGGTCTTTTCCCGGCGTTGCGTCTGTTGCCGGTTTATCTATGGCTTTCTTGTTTTTTACATGTACGATGATGCCGCTTTTATCTTTTAATTGCTCGAGCTTCAATGCTTCGGCAAAATCTTTGTTATAACTTTCGATGGAAACGGGATTTCCGAAGACGGCGGACAGGCGCGAATAGGTTTTGAGCGTATCCTGATTCATCCATAGCTCGGAATTTTGCATAATGGTCTGCTGCAATGCCTGGTTCAGGTCCGAAACGATTGCTTTCTGTGCCTCCGAGTAGTTGTGAAAGCCGAAACTGAATGATAGTACAAGCATACAAGCTGTAAAGAGTACCGATAGATTTGCTGCTAACCGTGTGTTCATCGTTTTTCTTTTATTAACGTCCGAAGGTAATAATTTATTGTAATCCTTGCTAACACAATCGTATCAATTTGCGCGAATCCCTTTAAATAACAGGAATGATGATTTAATGAAATCCGAATAAATAAAAATTAGTACCTTTGTGTTCCTAAAAGAAAAGGTACGTGGAAGAATATCTGAATAAACTGAATGAAAGTCAGCGCGAAGCTGTGGAATATAACGAAGGTCCGTCATTGGTGATTGCCGGTGCCGGTTCGGGTAAGACCAGGGTGCTTACTTATAAGATTGCTTATCTGGTACATCTGGGGGTGGTACCTCAAAGTATCCTGGCACTGACTTTTACTAATAAGGCAGCCCGTGAAATGCAGGAACGTATCGCCGCCATTACCGGTGACCAGACGGCCCGCCGTCTGTGGATGGGGACGTTTCACTCTATCTTCTCACGTATCTTGCGTTATGAAGCGGAGCATATCGGGTATCCTTCCAACTTTACCATTTACGATACGACAGATTCGAAGAGCCTGCTGAAAGCTATCATTAAAGAGATGCAGCTGGACGATAAGGTATATCGCCTCGGCATGGTGCAAAGCCGTATCTCTAATGCCAAGAATGCGCTGGTTACCTGGAAAGCCTACGAACAAAGCAAGGAACTGATGCAGCATGACATAGATTCGAAAGTTCCTTTACTGCGTGAAATCTATAAACGGTATCAGAACCGTTGCCAGCAGGCCGGTGCCATGGACTTCGATGATTTGTTGCTTCAGACAAATATCCTGTTCCGTGACCATCCGCAGGTGTTGGAGAAATACCGCAGTTTCTTCCAGTTCGTGTTGGTTGATGAGTATCAGGACACGAACTTTGCGCAGCACCTGATAGTCCAAAGACTTTGTGAGCAGCATCGCCGCATCTGTGTGGTAGGGGATGATGCACAAAGTATCTATTCTTTCCGTGGTGCCAATATCGACAATATCCTGCAATTCAAAAATCAGTATCCCGGATGCCGTATCTTTAAACTGGAGCGTAATTACCGTTCTACACAAAATATTGTAAATGCGGCAAACAGTCTGATTCATAAGAACAAAGAACAGATTCATAAAAATGTCTATTCGGAAAAGGAGGAGGGTAGCAAAGTGCGTATCTCTGCTTCTTATTCAGATTATGAGGAAGGATATGCTGTTGCTTCTGCAATCAATGAGTTGCGGTTGCGCAAAGATTATGATTATGCAGACTTTGCCATCCTGTACCGGACGAATGCACAGTCGCGTATCCTGGAAGAGGCACTCCGTAAAAGAGGTATTCCTTATAAAATATATGGCGGTTTGTCATTTTATCAGCGGAAGGAAATAAAAGATATCATTTCTTATCTGCGCCTGATTGTGAATCCTCATGATGAAGAAGCATTTAAGCGTGTTATCAATTATCCGTCGCGCGGCATCGGAGATACGACTGTCAATAAAGTGATAAAAGCAGCTACGGAAAATAACGTAAGTCTTTGGACGGTACTGAATGCTCCTATCGACTACGCCTTGCCTATCAATAGCGGGACAGCGAAGAAACTGACTGATTTCCGTGAGATGATTGAACGTTTCATAGAGCAGAACACTCGCTTGTCCGCCGAAGAAATGGCAGCAATAGTGGTCAAGGAGAGTGGGATTGTCAGTTCTCTTTTTCAGGACCGTTCGGTGGAAGGGATTAGTAAGCAGGAAAACTTACAGGAGTTATTGAAAGGTATTGCCGAGTTCTGTGAGTTGAGACGTGAAGAAGGAGTCGAACAGGTTTCTTTGGCAGACTTCCTTTCGGAGGTATCCCTGCTGACCGACCAGGATAATGACAAAGACGAGCAGGCTAATAAAGTAACGATGATGACCGTACATGCCGCTAAGGGACTGGAATTTAAAAATGTGTTTGTTGTCGGTTTGGAAGAGGAGTTGTTCCCATCATCTATGTCCAAGGATAATCCGCGTGCGGTAGAAGAGGAACGTCGTTTGTTCTATGTAGCGATCACCCGTGCCGAAGAAAATTGTGTGCTGACTTATGCCAAAAGTCGTTTCCGGAACGGGCAAAGCGCCATGTGTTCTCCCAGCCGTTTTCTGAAAGATATTGATGTGCGCTTCTTGGATGTTCCGGCGGATTCGTCGGCAGATACTTTTGCTGCTGCCCGCGAACGGTTCCAGCGTCCGGCATTTACTTCACCTTTTCAGCAGCCACGTGCAGTGGAGAAGGAAGAACCTTCTTTTATCTCTCCTGTGGCACAGGCACAGCAACGCCAGCGTTTGACAAAAGTAGAAACAACAACATCCACTCCGGCGTCGTCTTCTGCTCCTGCATCCGACCTTTCCGGTTTACGTGTCGGAGCAAAAGTACGTCACGACCGTTTTGGAGAAGGAGAAGTCATTGCTATCGAAGGCGATGGCGGAAATGCAAAAGCAACGGTAGCATTCACCCATTTCGGACAAAAACAGTTACTATTGAAGTTTGCCAGGTTGACGATTATCGGATAAACGCTTACAATAAACTGTTTATTTTCTGTTTGGTTCGCGGATCACTGGGACGTACCACTGTCCCATAATCCACAATGATCCCTTCCCGATTGAGTAACAGATAATGAGGGTAACCTTTTAATTCCAGTCGGTTCAATATTTTATAAAAAGAGTTCTCATCCGAAATGTCTGTTTGATACAGGCAATCGATGCCTGGCTGTTGCAGATCCAGCCGTTTCACTAAATCTTCCCATGTCTTTTTGGGACCGCCGGCACAAATACTTACTATAACGACATCTCCCGGAGAATATTCTTTACGAAGTTTTTTGAGTGGTTCCATTTCTTTCAGGCAAGGGGGGCATGATGTAGTCCAAAAATCCAGGTAGATTACTTTTCCCTTATATTTGTCCAGTATTTCATAAATGGGTTTCATAAAATCTGTGTCAATCTTTGAGTTTGGCATATCAGAATAGTTCCCATAAAGCATATAATTGGATACGGTACGGGGATTTTTCAGAAAATCTTTTTTGTTTTGATAAGCCAGATGAAGTTCACGGTTTAAAACAGGAATATGCACAATTGAATCGAGCTGTTTTTGCCGACTGGAAAAGAGTGTTGTATCGTTACTTATTAACGATTGTGAGATTGATGCAGCATAAAGATATTGCCTGATATTCTTTCCGGTAGGGTAGGCTGCTATGATATCATCGAGATTAGTCTTCTCTTTCTTCATCTTATATATTGGGTAAGAGATAAAAGAGTTAACGATCTCTGTCAGTTTGAATATATTTGACGGAATGATTTCCCCTTCGAAAAGAGAATCGGTCTTAACAAATATTTCCTGTTTATTGTATCTGGAGATATCTTTATTTTGCCAGCTCCGGTTATTCAGGTAGCTTATTAGTGTGCAATAATAATCGATCTCCAGGAGTTTGTTTGTGTATTGCTGTATTTCTTCATCCGGTTTGTATTTTTCGAGAAACTCCTGTCTGCGTTCTTGTCGTAGTTGATATTCTTGTTGCAGTTCTGCATCAAAAGCCTCCGGTTCCAGATCTCCTCTGATCGAATAGTGTTCTATATAATAGCGTCCGCTCTGTACGAAAGTATTTGTTTCCTGATTCCTTTTCTCTGCATCTCCAAAAATCTTCGGATTAAGTATGTTTTTAAAGTCTATCTCCACATGCAAACTATCGCCTGGACTGACTAATATATGGTCTGCAAACTTATTGATCTGTACATTCCGGAGTTTAGCGTAAGGAGAAAAATGAAATGAAAAACTACCGTCCTCTGCAATAGGAACAACATATTTCGTTTCCTGATCCCGGAAAAAAGGAACGATAAGTGTTAAGTCTTTTTCCTGCGGGTAAAAATCTCTGTTCAAAATTTTCCCGGTAATAAGAACTTCTTTTGAGTAATCTTCATATTCTTTGTCGGATGAATTACAACACAGACATAAAAAAGGAAGTAGAAGTAATAATAGTTGTTTCATGATATTCAGAATTACAGGATACTTATACAAGTAACAAATATACTATTTTATATCAAATAAGAAAGTTTGAATCGAATAAAAAATCTATACCTTGTGTAAGTACAATAGTTAGATAAAAATTAGCCAAGCCTAAGTTGAGAGCTGTGAGTATAACTATTTACTGAGTGAAAGTGGGTGACACTATAATGTTACTAAATAGCATCCTTTATTCTCATTGTTAAAAGGGAAGAAAAGCTATATTGTCATAGTTGACAGATAATGGATATGCTTATTGGATTTATTACTATGTAGTTTGTTTTCGACGTCCTCAAAAACAAATTAGTTACCATACAAATCTTCTTCAGGTCTATAAGGTGGGATATTATGAATATAAGATTATCTTTGTAGCTTGTTTAATAGAATAAAGAAACTAAATGATCGATTTCAACGTAATACCCTCTCCTTGTTATGTAATGGAAGAGAAGCTGCTTCGTAATAACCTGGCACTGATCAAAAGTGTGAAGGAGCGGGCAGGAGTGAATATAATTCTTGCATTTAAAGCATTTGCTTTATGGAAATCTTTTCCGATCGTTCGTGAGTATATACCGTATTCGACGGCCAGTTCGAAGTTTGAGGCACAATTGGCTTTTGAAGAAATGGGAAGTCCGGCACATACCTATTCGCCGGCTTATACGGAAATGGATTTTCCTACCATATTAAAATACAGTAGTCATGTAACCTTTAATTCCTTGTCTCAGTTCGAGCGTTTTTATCCGATGGTGAAAGCAGACGGGAATCGGGTATCGTGCGGTTTACGCATTAATCCGGAATATTCGGATGTGGAAACGGAATTGTATAATCCTTGTGCGCCCGGTTCGCGGATGGGCATTATAGCCGACCTGCTGGGTGAAAAGTTACCGGAAGGAGTGGAAGGATTGCATTTCCATACATTATGCGAATCGACTTCGTTCGATCTGGAAAAAACATTGGGAGAAGTGGAGAAGCGTTTCGGACGTTTTCTTCCGCATATAAAATGGTTGAATATGGGGGGCGGACATCTGATGACTCGCAAAGGATATGATACGGAGCATCTGATATCATTACTTCATGGTTTTAAGGCTAAGTATCCTAATTTAGAGATCATTATGGAGCCAGGAAGTGCCTTTGCATGGCAAACGGGATTTCTCCTGACAACCGTTGTGGATATCGTTGAAAACCACGGAATAAAGACGGCTATAATTGACGCTTCGTTTACCTGCCACATGCCTGATTGCCTGGAGATGCCATATAAACCGGTTATCCGTAATGCTACAGATCCGGTAGAGGGAAAACCTACTTACCGAATCGGCGGAAACAGCTGTCTGAGTGGTGATTATATGGGAGACTGGTCATTCGATGAACCGCTGAAGATAGGGGACAAGATCGTCTTTGAAGATATGATTCACTATACGATTGTCAAAACATCCATGTTCAACGGCATACCGCATCCGTCATTGGCTCTCTGGAGTAAGGATGATGAACTGGTGGTCTACAGAACATTCGGTTACGAAGACTATAAAGGAAGAAACGGTTAAGTTGCAACAAGCAGGTGGCAGGGCTGTTTTTGCGGAAAACAAATAACTTTCCACGGTCAACTGTCATCTGTCAACTAAAAAAGTTGTAACTTAGCAGCCTCATTCTAAGCAGAAATAAATTAAGCGAATTAATATATGGGTATTTTTAGCTTTTTCAGTAAAGAAAAAAAGGAAACTTTAGACAAAGGGTTATCTAAGACCAAAGAAAATGTTTTTTCTAAACTCACCAGGGCTATTGCCGGTAAGAGCAAGGTCGATGATGAAGTATTGGATAATCTGGAAGAGGTGCTTATCACTTCCGACGTCGGTGTAGATACGACGTTGAAGATCATTGAGCGTATCGAAAAGCGCGTAGCCCGGGATAAATATGTAACTACCCAGGAACTGACGACATTGTTGCGCGATGAAATCGCAACTCTGCTTACCGAAAACAATACGGAAGATGCCGAAAGCTTTACTGTGCCGGAAGATAAAAAGCCCTATGTAATTATGGTAGTCGGTGTGAACGGTGTCGGTAAGACTACTACGATCGGAAAGCTGGCTTACCAGTTTAAGAAAGCCGGAAAGAATGTCTATTTGGGAGCAGCCGATACATTCCGTGCTGCAGCGGTGGAACAGCTTGTCATTTGGAGTGAACGGGTAGGCGTGCCTATCGTAAAACAAAAGATGGGGTCTGATCCGGCTTCCGTAGCGTTTGATACGCTTAGTTCAGCCAAGGCAAATGGAGCGGATGTCGTTATCATCGATACGGCCGGCCGTTTGCATAACAAGATAAACTTGATGAATGAGTTGACCAAGATCAAGAATGTGATGAAGAAGGTTATCCCTGATGCTCCTCACGAAGTTTTGTTGGTCCTGGACGGTTCGACAGGTCAGAATGCTTTTGAACAGGCAAAACAATTTACTGCTGCAACTGAAGTGAATGCCCTGGCTGTAACGAAACTGGACGGAACGGCTAAAGGTGGTGTAGTGATCGGTATTTCAGACCATTTCCGTATCCCGGTGAAGTATATCGGCCTGGGTGAAGGAATGGAGGATTTGCAGGTCTTTAATAAAAAGGAATTTGTCGATTCGCTATTTGGAGAATAATAATACCAGATAAGAGTAACTTTTCCCCTCTTGAGAGGGGGCAGGGGGTGTGTTAAAGCCTGTTTTTGGACAGAATTATAACACACCCCTTATCCCCTCTCAAGAGGGGAACTAGTTACTATCAGTTCATAAAATAATATGAGGAAAAATAAAGTAGATATCATAACGCTTGGATGTTCGAAGAATCTGGTCGATTCTGAACAGTTGATGCGTCAGTTTGTAGCTAACGGTTATACGGTGGAGCATGATCCGCATAAAATAAACGGGGAGATCGTTGTCGTTAATACCTGCGGTTTTATCGGTGATGCGCAGGAAGAATCGATCAACATGATTCTGGAACTGGGTGAAGCCAAGAAAAAAGGAAAGATCGGCCAGTTGTATGTAATGGGATGTCTCACCGAACGTTTTCTGGAGGAAATGAAACAGGAATTGCCGGAGGTAGACCGTTTTTACGGTAAATTCAACTGGAAGCAACTCCTTACAGATATCGGTAAGTCTTATCATCGTGAACTGGCTTCCGACCGTGTATTGACCACCCCGAAACATTATGCCTTTCTGAAAATAGCGGAGGGGTGTAACCGAACTTGTTCCTATTGTGCCATTCCTATCAGTACCGGACATTACCAGTCCCTTCCGATGGAGCAGATAGAAGAAGAGGTCCGTTTGCTTGTGGCACAGGGTGTAAAAGAATTTCAGGTGATCGCCCAGGATTTGACTTATTACGGAAAAGATATATATAAAAGGTACGCGTTGCCGGAATTGGTCGAACGTATTTCTGATATCCCCGGAGTGGAATGGATTCGTTTGCATTATGCTTATCCAACCCATTTCCCTTATGATTTGTTGCGGGTGATGCGTGAACGTGCAAATGTCTGCAAATATCTGGATATCGCTTTACAACATATCAGCGATCCGATGCTTACAAAAATGCGCCGCAATATCACGAAGGAAGAAACGTATGCTTTGCTGGAACGCATCCGTGAAGAAGTTCCGGGTATCCATATCCGTACAACCTTGATGGTGGGCCATCCGGGTGAAACGGAGCAGGACTTTGAAGAACTGGTCGAGTTTGTCAAAAAGGCACGTTTCGAACGTATGGGTGCTTTTGCCTATAGCCATGAAGAGGGTACCTATTCATTCAAAAATTATACGGATGATGTCCCCGACGAAGTCAAACAGGAACGTCTGGATTATCTCATGCGGATACAGGAAAGAATATCTGCCGGGGTGAATGAGTCGAAAGTGGGTCAAACTTTTAAAGTAATAATCGACCGGGAAGAGGAAGACGGCTATATCGGTCGTACCGAATTCGATTCTCCGGAGGTGGACCCTGAAGTGATTGTTTTTAAAGAGCACTCATTGAAACCGGGAGAGTTTTACAACGTAAATATCGAAGAATCACAGGCTTTCGACCTTTACGGAAAAGTGTTGCTTTGATATAAAAAGCATTAAGAAGTTTGTCTGTTTACAAAAAAATTACTAATATCGTGGCTGAATCTATAGATGAAGCAAGTATGAAAAACAAGGAACTGATTACAGAATTATCTGTAAAACTGGGATGGACGTCGAAAGAGGTAACAGAAATGTTAGCCGCTTTTGGGGCTGTGGTCGGTTCGAAACTGGCGGATAATGATGCTGTCTATTTACAGGGATTCGGGCTGTTTGAAGTCAAGAAGAAAGCGGAACGTATCTCTGTTAATCCTGCAAGTGGAAAACGTTATCTGGTCCCACCCAAACTGGTTCCTGTCTTTAAGCCGGGGGCGACCCTGAAATCCAAACTAAAAGAATTGAGCGACAATGAATAGTCGGCTGACAATACAAGATCTGGCCGGTTTACTGGCCGAGCGTACCGGAAAGGATAGGAATAGCGCCGAGCAGTTCCTGAGAGAGTTTATTGCCATCGTATCACAAGGAGTTTTTACCGATAAAGTAGCTAAAATAAAAGGACTTGGTAGTTTTAAAATCGTTTTGGTAGAAAAACGGGAGAGTATCCATGTGAATACCGGCGAGCGTTTCCTGATACCTGCACATTATAAGTTTTCCTTCCTCCCTGATAAAGAATTACGTGAACTGGTAAATAAACCGTTCTCTTTTTTTGAAACTACGGAATTGAACGAAGATGTTGACTTTACCGATCTGGACGTATCCAATACGGTGGAAGACAAAGAAGCGGAAGATGAATCTGTCGAAGAAATCCTTCAGGAAAGCGAAGAAGTGATCGTTGAAACACCGGAGCCATTGCAGCCGACAGATGATGTCTGTGTTTCTGAAGAACTTCCGGAGGTTGAGCAGCCGGTCGAAGAACCCGCAGAAAATGAACCGGAAGAAGTAATCGAAGAATCGATAGTCCCGGACGAGCCCTCTCCGGCAGAAAATGATATTCCTGAGCAAACCGAACCGGAAAATACATCTTCAGACCAGTTAGAAGAAGAGACGAAGCAAGAACCTTCTGTTGCCAATTATCCTGGCATGGACGGGTTTCAGATTGAAGACGAGGAGCCGACGGCTTCTTCCTGGATCAAAATACTGGTATCCGTCGGTGTCGTTGCCATTGTTGCAATAGCAGGTATCTTCCTGTATCTTAACCGGAGTTTATTCCTGGGATCTGATACGTCGGGATCGACTGTCCTGACAGGTATGTCGTTGCCGGGAACAGCTGTTGTTCCTGAGGATACGACCCGTGTGGAAGAACCCGAAGTAACAGAAGCGGAACCTGAAACGGTAGAGGAGAAGGATACTGTTTCCGTCGAATCCGTAGCGCCGGTAGTCGAGCCTGCGGCACAAACACCTAAAATACTGGCAAAAGTAAAAATAGAACCGGGAAGCCGTCTGACCTTGATCTCTCTTGAATATTATGGGAGTAAAATATTCTGGGTTTACCTGTATGAATATAATAAATCAGTCATCAAGGATCCGAACAATGTCCCCGTAGGTACTGAGATACAGGTGCCTGCACCGGAACTGTACGGGATAGACAAACATAGCCGTGCTTCCGCAGAGAAAGCCGCTGCACGTCAGACAGAAATATTGTCCGGAAAATTGTAACTAAAATCCACGATTTTAAGTAAAATAAAACAAAATAGTTCTCGCTTCGGTTAGTATTATTTAACTGCAAAAGTGAAGGATACGAATTTAACATTTCTAATTTTGTGCAACTATAAAAACAAGCAGAAACAATAACAATATAAATAAGAAAAAAATCTATGAGTCAGACAGTAGACATTCGTGAGTTGAACGAACGGATTGAGAGTAAAAGTTCGTTTGTAAACATGATTACGATGGGCATGGACCAGGTAATTGTTGGACAGAAGCATTTGGTTGAATCGTTAATGATCGGTCTGCTTTCAGATGGGCATATCCTGCTGGAAGGTGTTCCCGGCTTGGCTAAAACACTTGCCATTAAAACATTGGCCTCACTGATCGATGCCAAATACAGCCGTATACAGTTTACGCCGGACTTGCTGCCGGCTGACGTGATCGGTACAATGATTTATAGTCAGAAAAGCGAAGAATTTCAGGTAAAACAAGGCCCGGTCTTCGCTAATTTTGTGTTGGCGGATGAAATTAACCGTGCACCGGCCAAAGTACAGAGTGCACTGTTGGAAGCCATGCAGGAACGTCAGGTGACAATCAGCGAAAACACGTATAAGTTGCCGGAACCCTTCCTAGTAATGGCAACCCAGAACCCGATCGAGCAGGAAGGTACTTATCCGCTGCCCGAAGCGCAGGTAGACCGTTTCATGCTGAAAGTGATCATCAACTATCCGAAGAAAGAGGAAGAAAAACTGATCATTCGTCAGAATATCTCCGGCATCAAACCGGATATCAAACCGATCCTGACAAAGAACGAGATACTGGAAGCACGTAAAGTGGTGCGTGAAGTATATCTGGATGAAAAGATCGAACGCTACATCGTCGACATCGTGTTTGCAACCCGTTTCCCGCAGGAACATGGCCTGGCAAACCTTTCCAATATGATTGCATTCGGTGCGTCTCCCCGTGCTTCCATCAATTTGGCGCTGGCTGCCCGTGCTTATGCATTTATCAAACGCAGAGGTTATGTGATTCCGGAAGATATCCGTGCCGTATGCCACGACGTGATGCGCCACCGTATCGGTTTGAGCTACGAAGCGGAAGCGAATAACCTGACATCCGAAGAGGTGATCAGCGAAATCCTTAATAAGGTAGAGGTGCCTTAACCTTCGGTTCTGGCAATGCTTTTTTACTGGTGAAAAATGCCTTCTCGGTTTGGGAAACGACTTTGCACCCTTGTAAAATGCTTTCCCGGCGTGGGAAACGACTTTACACCCTTGCAAAATGCTTTCCTGGTTTGGGAAACAGTTTTTCACCCTTGTAAAATGCTTTCCCGACTTGGGAAACGGTTTTTCACCCTTGTAAAATGCTTTCCCAACTTGGGAAACGGTTTTACATCAGTTTTGAAAGCACAAATTGAAGAAAAATGGAAACAAGTGAACTATTAAAGAAGGTTCGGCGAATTGAAATAAAGACCCGCGGCTTGTCCCGCAATATTTTTGCAGGACAATACCACTCTGCCTTTAAAGGCCGTGGTATGGCGTTCAGCGAAGTGCGCGAGTATCAATACGGCGACGATATCCGCGATATCGACTGGAACGTGACCGCCCGCTATGTGCGCCCTTATGTAAAGGTGTTCGAAGAAGAGCGCGAACTGACCGTGATGTTGCTGATCGACGTATCGGGTAGTAGAGACTTTGGTTCCGTGAACGTAATGAAGAAAGAGGTTATTACGGAGATCGCTGCGACACTGGCTTTTTCGGCTATACAAAATAACGATAAGATCGGTGTGGTGTTCTTCTCTGATAAGATCGAGAAATTTATTCCGCCTCAGAAGGGGAAAAAACATATTCTTTATATCATTCGCGAACTGATCGACTTCAAGCCACAGGATACGAAGACGGATATCGCTCAGGTTTTGAAATTCCTGACCAACGCCATAAAGAAACGTTGTACGACTTTCCTGATATCCGACTTTATCGATAAGGACGGTTTTAAGGATGCCCTGACGATTGCCAACCGTAAACATGACGTGGTGGCTATCCAGGTGTACGACCGTCGCGAAACCGAACTTCCGTCTGTCGGATTGATGAAGATAAAAGATGCTGAAACCGGTGCAGAACGTTGGATCGACAGTTCTTCCGCCCGTGTTCGCGAAGCCTATAAGGAATGGTGGAACCGCCGGCAGACTATCATGAGCGATTCGTTCAAGAAATGCCGGGTGGATTCGGTTTCTATTCGTACGGAAGATGATTATGTGAAGGCATTGATTGCTCTTTTTGATAAACGTAGTTAAGCATGCAAAAGAAAATAATAAATAAAAGCTTTCTGTTCCTTCTTCTGTTCCTGCTGGCAGGAGGGAAGATGGTGGCACAGCAGACATTGATCGATGTAAAGATCGACTCGGCTGCCATCCTGATCGGAGAACAGACTGTTTTACATTTGACGGTTACGACAGACAAGGACAAACTGGTTCAGATAGTGATCCCCAACGACACATTGATGCGTGGGGTAGAAGTGCTGAGCCTTTCCAAAGCGGATTCGTCGGTTATCGAGAACGACCGCCTGCTGATCAAGCAGGATATTCTGATAACTTCTTTCGATTCGTCATTGTATCTGTTGCCGCCACTCAAAGTAATCGACGGAGTCGATACTGTTTATTCAAACCAGGTGGCCCTGAAAGTTTCGACCATTCCTGTGAATGTGGATAAACCGGAAGAGTTTTATGATATAAAGGATATATGGAAACCGCCTTTCGTGCTGGCAGACTACTATCCGCTTATCTATGGCATATTGCTGGCTCTGTTCCTGATTTGCGTGATTGCCTATATTATTAAACGTATACGCAACAAGCAATCTCTTATCCCATTCAAGAAACCGGAACCGAAGCTCCCGCCTCACGAGCAGGCTATCAAGGAACTGGATGAGATCAAGCAACAGAAACTCTGGCAGCAGGGGCGTAGCAAGGAGTATTATACGTTAATCACCGAGACATTGCGTCGCTATATCGTAGACCGCTTCGATATCAATGCGATGGAAATGACTTCCGGCGAGATCCTGGACATTATCCGCAAGCAGCACGAAGCTGATTCGGTTTACGAAAATCTGAAACAGATACTTAATTTGTCTGATTTCGTGAAATTCGCAAAAATGAATCCGCTGCCTGATGAGAATGATCTGAGTATGGTGAATGCATACTTATTTATTAATCAGACGAAGATTGAAGAAGTTGCCGTTCCCGAAGCAGAGACGGAAGGGAAAGCAACTGAAACAAACGATTCTAATATAACAAAAGAATAAAATGGTATTTGCAAATCCTACATATCTGTATTTGTTATTGCTGCTTATCCCGATGATAGGATGGTATATCTGGAAGCTCTGCAAAAGTCAGGCTAGTTTGCAGGTATCATCTTCGGAAGCATTCGATGCACCGGGAGCAACTTCATGGAAAGTATACCTGAGACATGTTCCTTTTATATTAAGGATGGCGGCAGTGGCGGTACTTATTATCATACTGGCTCGTCCGCAGTCGACGAATAGCTGGCAAAACACCTCGACAGAAGGTATCGATATTGTGCTGGCAATGGATATTTCCAGTAGTATGCTGGCACAGGACCTGAAACCGAACCGCCTGGAGGCCTCCAAAGATGTGGCGGCTTCCTTCATCAACGGTCGTCCGAACGATAATATCGGGTTGGTTGTTTTTGCAGCTGAAAGTTTCACACAATGCCCGCTGACGACTGATCATACGGTGTTGTTAAACCTGTTCAAGGACATTCAACCGGGAATCATCCAGGATGGAACTGCCATCGGCCTGGGATTGGCTAATGCGGTAAGTCGTATTAAAGACAGTCAGGCTAAATCAAAAGTGATTATCCTCTTGACCGATGGTGTGAATAATGCGGGTGAGATTGCTCCGGTAACGGCTGCAGAGATTGCCAAGACATTCGGTATCCGGGTTTATTCGATCGGGGTAGGGACACAAGGTATGGCTCCTTATCCGTTCCAAACGGCATTCGGGGTACAATATCAGGATATTCCAGTCGAGATCGATGAAGCGACCTTGAAACAGGTTGCGGCAACGACCGGCGGACAGTATTTCCGTGCAACGGATAATGCCAGTCTGAAAGAAATCTATTCGGAGATCGACAAGATGGAAAAGACCAAGATCAGCGTTCAGCAATATAGCAAGAAACAGGAGGAATATAAGAACTGGGCCTTGTTGTTATTCGCTTTGCTTTTGGTTGAGATTTTATTGAGAAATACATTGTTAAGAAATATACCGTAAATATAAAGGCTTATGTTTCGTTTTGCACATCCGGACTTTTTGTACTTGCTTTTCATCCTTCCGGTGTTGATTGCATTTTATGTATATGCAATCATCCTGAAGAAAAAAGCAATAAAGAAATATGGTAATCCCGAATTGTTGGCAGAGTTGATGCCGGAGGTATCTCCCAAACGCCAGCATCTGAAGTTTTGGCTATTGTTCGGAGCCATCACGATGGTTATCTTTGTTATTGCGGGACCGCAGTTTGGTTCTAAACTGGAAACCGTAAAACGCCAGGGCGTCGAAATAATGGTTTGCCTGGACGTCTCCAACTCCATGTTGGCCGAAGACGTATCACCCAACCGTCTGGATAAAGCTAAACAGATGTTGTCGAAACTGACGGATGGTTTTAAGGATGACAAGATGGGGTTGATCGTTTTTGCCGGTGACGCTTTCACCCAGCTGCCGATCACTTCCGATTATATTTCGGCAAAGATGTTCCTGTCATCCATCAACCCGTCGATGGTGTCGACACAAGGTACGGCTATTGGTTCGGCTATCAATCTGGCTATGCGTTCATTCACTCCCAGTGAAACATCCGATAAGACAATTATCCTGATCACGGACGGTGAGAACCATGAAGGCGATGCTGTAAAAGCCGCTGCCGCTGCTGCCGAAAAAGGCATTCATGTGAATATTGTCGGCATGGGTGATCCGAAAGGTTCCCCGATTCCTGTTGCAGGAGCCAACAATTATATGAAGGATAAAGACGGCAATGTCGTTATCACGAAGTTGAGCGAACAAATGTGCCAGGAGATCGCAGCCGCAGGACATGGCATGTATGTCCGTGCCGACAATACCAACTCTGCATTGAAAGCATTGCAGAAAGAGATAGAGAAGATGAATAAATCGGAACTCGACAGCAAAGTCTATTCCGAATACAACGAACAATTTCAGACACTGGCATGGATCGCATTGATCCTGTTGATCGTAGACTTCCTTACCTTAGACAGGAAGAACCGAATTTTCAGAAAAGTAAAATTGTTCTCTTAATTCAATGGATAAGATGAGACGTATACGAAAATCAATGATATGGATGGGAGCGCTCCTGTTTTGCTCGGGAGCGGTGTTTGCCCAAAAGGCTGAACGTAAGAACGTACGTGAAGGAAACAAGTTGTATGGCAACGAAAAGTTTACCGAATCGGAAATTGCTTACCGTAAAAGTCTGGAAGTAAATCCCCGTTCGGTTGAAGGAACTTACAATCTGGGGAACGCCTTATACAAACAGAAAAAGTTTCCTGAAGCAGCTGAGCAATACCAGTTGCTGACCGGTATTGCTGAAAAGATGGCTGAAACTGAAGAAGGAAAAGCCCGTCTTGCAAATATATTCCATAATCTGGGCGACATTAGCATGCAGAATAAAGAGTATGACAAAAGTGTGGAAGCATTCAAACAGTCTTTGCGTTTGAATCCGGCTGATGACGAGACCCGCTACAATCTGGCATTAGCCCAGAAGTTGCTGGAAAATCAACAGAATGAGAATCAGGATCAAAACCAGGATCAGCAGAACCAGGACAAGAACGAAGATCAGGAAAATAAGGACGATCAACAGCAACAAGACCAGCAGCAGCAGCAAGACGACAAGAAAGAAAATAAGACTCAGCAAGAACAGCAGCAAAATGAACAGATGAGTCGGGACAATGCGCAGCAGATGCTCGATGCCTTCCTGCAGGATGAAAAGGATACGCAGGAGAAAGTAAAGAAAGCACAGGCACAACAGCAACAACGTCGCAAAACAGATAAAGAGTGGTAATTGATACAGAAAACAGAAAAAACAACAATATAATGAGAAGATTAGCTTTCTTATTCGTTCTATTTCTAACAGCCGGGGTGATGGCAAAGGCCGCTGATGTGACCTTTAAGGCAGTCGCTCCGAATGCTGTTGTGATGGGGCAACAATTCAGATTGGCGTATACCGTAAATGCTGAAGCGAAGGCAAGCGATTTGCGGATACCCGAACTTACGGATTTCGAAGTACTGATGGGGCCGTCTCTTGCCACAAGTTCGAGTACTCAGATTATTAATGGAAATGTTTCTTCGGAAGTCGCTTACACATTTACTTATATCCTGATGCCGAAGAAAGAGGGTACGTTTAATATCGGGGCAGCTTCTATCAAGGTAAAAGGAGCGAATTACACATCCAACTCGTTAAGTGTAAAAGTACTTCCTCCGGACAAGGCTGCCGAAGCAAATGGCGGACAAGCCGGAACAGGTATAGGCAAGGATGATTATTTTGTAAGAATGGAAGTTTCAAACCGGAATGTGTATGAACAGGAAGGTTTTCTGGTCACTTTCAAATTATATGCAGCACGCATGTGCGGACTGGAAGGAGTAAAATTTCCGGAGTTTGAAGGATTTCTTGCTCAGGAGATAGAGTTGCCGCAGGAAAAGCAATGGTCGCAGGAACATTATAACGGTCGTAATTATTTCACCGTTGTTTTGAAACAAACAGTCCTTTATCCGCAACGTTCAGGAAAACTGACAATAGAAAGCGGTAAGTTCGACGCTATTATCAGTATTCCGACCCAACGGAAAATAAGCAGCATTTTTGATAGTTTCGATGACATGTACGACAGAGTACGGAAAGCATTGGTATCGAGTCCTGCTACAATAGATGTGAAGCCATTGCCTTCCGGTAAACCGGCATCGTTCTCCGGTGCGGTAGGTAATTTCACCATGACATCGGATATTAATTCCAATAATGTAAAGACAAATGATGCTGTCACTATTAAAGTGAAGATTTCCGGTAACGGAAATATCAAACTGATCAAGAATCCGGAAGTTGTTTTCCCGAATGATTTCGATACTTTCGACCCAAAACAGGAAACAGATGTCAGAACGACAACTGCCGGAGTAAGTGGAAGCAAAACGATCGAATACATGGCTATTCCCCGTTATGCCGGAGATTTTGAGATACCGGCTATCTCTTTCTCTTATTTCGATCCTAAATCAGGTACTTATAAGACATTGAAGTCCGATCCTTACAAGCTTCATGTAGAACAAGGCGAGGGGGGAAGCAGTAATTCTCCGGTCGTGTCTAATTTCAGCAATAAAGAGAGTGTGAAGTGTCTGGGTAAAGATATCCGTTTCCTGAAAGTGAAAGATTTCAATTTCATTGCCAACAACGATATTTTCTTTGGATCGTTCATGTATTACATGTGCTATCTGGTACCGGCCATCCTGTTTATTGTCTTCTTCTTTATTTATCGCAAGCAAGTAAAGGAAAATGCCAACATAGCATTGGTTCGTACTAAAAAGGCAAATAAAATCGCTGTCAGGAGATTGAAGAATGCCGGCAAGCTGATGAAGGAAAACAAGAAAGAAGAGTTCTATGATGAAGTTCTCCGGGCTTTGTGGGGATATTTGAGTGATAAACTGAATATTCCTCAGGCAAGTCTGACCAAAGATAATGTGGAAACCGAATTGGCCAAATTTGGTGTGGATGATACCTTAACAAATGAGTTTATGGATATTCTGAACACCTGCGAATTTGCCCGCTATGCGCCGGCTCAGGCTTCGGATGCTATGGATAAGTTATATGAGTTAACCGTAGATGCCATTGGTAAGATGGAGAATACAATTAAAAAGCAATAAGATGAAAACGAATATAAAGATTAAAAATATATTGTTTTTTCTATTGATTCAGTGTCTGGCATGGACTGCTTATGCGCAGGATGCAGCGATAAAGGAAGCTGAGACTGCGTATACCAAAGAAGATTATGGAAAAGCAATCGAGTTATATGAAGGAATACTGAAAAGTAATGGCGACTCACCGGAGATTTATTATAATCTGGGGAACGCTTATTACAAAGCAGGAAAGATTGCCTCTGCAATATTGAATTATGAGCGGGCGCTGGTTCTTGATCCGGGTGACGCCGATGTCCGTTTCAACTTACAGATGGCACGTCAGAAGACTGTTGACAAGATTGAACCGGTAGACGGATTTTTCCTGAGCAGATGGTTCGAATCCATTCAGAATATGGGAGCAGCTGACTCCTGGGCTAAAATGGGAATCGTTTGTTTCATCTTATTCATCGGATGCCTGATCCTGTTTTTCTTTTCAAGGCAGATTCGCCTGAAGAAAGTCGGTTTCTATATCGGTGTGTTACTTTTGCTTTGCGTGATTATGACAAATATCTTTGCCGCAAATCAGAAGAGCGAACTGGTAAACCGTACACATGCTATTGTTTTTGCTCCGACAGTAACAGTGAAAAGTTCTCCGGATGCAAGTGGTACGGATTTGTTCGTTCTGCATGAAGGAACAAAAGTGTCTGTCAGAAGTACATTAGGCGACTGGAGTGAAATAGCACTGGAAGATGGTAATGTTGGCTGGATGCCGACAAAAGATATAGAAACAATCTGATGGTAGAAAAAATATTAGTTTACGAACGGGATTTGTTCTTCATGCTTAACGGCAGCGATTCTCCTTTCCTTGACCGCTTTATGTGGTTGTATTCGGGTAAGGCAGTCTGGCTGCCGTTAGCCTTTTTTATATTGGTCGTACTGCTGTATAAGAAGAAATGGCGGGAATCTATCCTGATATTACTGGCGATAGTGCTGGTAATAACTCTTTGTGACCAGTTTGCTTCACATGTGTGCAAACCCATTTTTACCCGCTTCCGGCCGACACATCATCCGGATTTTATGGATCAGGTAAAAACTGTCTTTGATTACCGGGGCGGCCGATACGGTTTTATTTCCAGCCATGCTGCTAATGCTTTCGGTTTTGCGACCTTTATGTCATTGTTGTTCCGTTACCGGCTGTTTACATGGACGATCTTCCTTTGGGCTGCTCTTACCGCTTATACCCGTGTATATCTGGGGGTCCATTTTATTTCGGATATTGTTCCCGGAGCGATCGCAGGAGTATTCTTTGGCTGGTTGGTATATTGGCTATATGTCAAAGTCCGTCCGGTAGTTACCGGTACAAACAGTAATGCCAGTGAGCTATATTCGGTCGGGCAGAAGCGTCTGATCGTATATGCGATTTTCATTGCTGTTTTAATAATAGCAGTATTTAATGTTCAATTAGTTGCCTGTTTAAGATAAAATAAGCAGTTACAGTTAAATATAACACATGTCGTAAAGCATGTTTGCTAAAAGGTTTATTTTAACGAAATAATTTGTCCCTCTGATTTATATTGCTTAAGTTAGTGCCATTAATTAATAAACGAAGTATTAACCTTCAAAATAAGGAAACCATGACAAAGACAATCACTTTTAATGAATTGCGCAGAATTAAAGACCGTCTGCCTGACGGTAGTACTCATCGTATTGCAGATGAGTTAGGTTTATCAGTTGAAACTGTTCGTAATTATTTTGGTGGATATAATTATAAGGATGGTAAAAGCTGTGGGATACATATCGAACCCGGACCAGATGGTGGTTTGGTAGTTCTGGATGATACAACAATATTTGAACGTGCTTTACAGATACTGGCGGAAACAGAGGATGTATCTGAAGCACAGCAGGCGTAAAGAATTTTACAGTACATAAAAAATCCCATAGCTGACTAAACAAAAACGCTGTGGGATTTTTTTTATTAGTGATATTAGCATTTTCCGATTGTTTAATCTATAAAAACACACGAGTATGGAAGATAAATTAGTAACATTAGCTATTCACACGTTCGAGAAAGCTCAGATTCTCAAAACAATACTTGAAACGGAAGGAATTGAAGTTTATATACATAATGTAAATCAGATTCAACCGGTCGTTTCGGCAGGAGTGCGTGTGAGAATTAAGGAAAGTGATCTGCCTCATGCCTTGCGCATAATAGAGGACAGTAAGTGGCTCAGTGAGGATACGCAGGAAGAAGTTGCAGCCCCGCAGGTGAAAAAGATCCTGATCCCGGTTGATTTTTCTGATTATTCCATTAAGGCTTGTGAACTGGGTATTAATTATGCCTATCATGCAGGTGCAGAAGTAATGATCATGCATGCTTATTTCAGCCCATATTTTCCTTCGGCAATTCCGATGGGAGACACGTTGGCTTACCAGGTAAATGAAGAAGAGTCTGTACAGAACGTGTTGAAACGTGTACAAATTGATATGGAGAACATTTGCACATTGATCAACCGTAAGATGCAGGCTGGCGAATTGCCTAAGGTAAAATATAATTATGTATTACGGGAAGGTCTGCCTGAAGAAGAGATTCTCGCATATTGTAAGGAATATCATCCTACGCTTATTGTCATGGGTACGCGTGGAAAGAGCCAGAAAGATATGGATCTGATCGGCAGTGTCACCGGAGAAGTGATAGAAGTGAACAAAGTACCTGTTTTGGCAATTCCGGAAAACATACGCTTCAATGATTTTGGCGAAGCCAAAAATATTGCATTCGCTACTTCCTTCAACCAGCGCGACCTGGTGGCTTTCGATGAATTTATGGACCTGGTGAAGGGATATGATATTCATATTCATCTGTTCAATATATCGACAAGTAAAGACGAATGGAACGAAATACGTCTGACTGGTGTCCGCGAATATTTCCTGAAACAATATCCGGATGCAAACATTACCCATACGGTACTGGCCGACGGCGATTTGTTGCTGGCTATCGAAAAGTTTGTCCGCGATGAACAAATCGACATGATTGCATTAAGCACATATCGTCGCAATATTCTGGCACGTATGTTCAACCCGTCGATTGCACGTAAGATGCTATTTCACACCGATACACCGTTATTGGTGATGCATGCTTAATACTTAAAATATATAAGAGAATCGTAGCCCCGGTAGTTGTTTGCCGGGGCTTTTTTTATACAATTCCTAGCTGGAGTTGTACAGCTTTTGGTGTGCATTTTTTAGTAGTACCCCCGTATTGTTAATGTGCGTAAAAAAAGGAAAGGGAGAGTCAGAAAAAAACGATAAAAATAGAAAACGGAGAGTTTAAACGACAGTTTGAATCTCAAAGGGAAGAGAAAAAAGAGGAAAATACCTTTCTTTTATAAGAAAGAGATTCTGTATCAAAATGATTGATAATCTAGCGTTATCGGCAGCTAAAGTAATAACTTTTAACGACCGGAGCAAGGTTTTGAGGGACTATTTTATTACAATTTGATAAAATTGAAATAACGCCATCCTGAAAGGTGTAAAAGTTTATTGATTCATTGCGGTATTTAATGCGTTGAAAAACAACGTTGTACGGAAATCGTCAGTCCCAACTCTCTTTCTTATAAAAGAAAGAGATTCTGATAAAATGTTAAAATAGTGCTTTTGATGTAGTAAATTAATGATAAAAGAATGGCAGATATAGGACACAAATTAGAAACGAAAGGAGTAATTATGACACTCTTATCACTGGTATTAATAAGCACTGGTTGCGAGGAACAAATCGACCCTCCGGCGGTGAATCCGTCGGAGGGAAAGATGGTGGAAGTAACGCTCAATATCGGTTTTGCCGACGAAGCAGACGGATCTACCCTGTCTGCACCATTGACAACTAAATCGAATGAAGCAGCTTTCAGTTACGCTCTCCAACCGGCAATGGCAACGAAAAGAGCGGAGAGTTCCCTGAAACCGGACAAACTCTATAAATTAGAAATACAACAGTACGATCGTTCCGGCAATCGCATAGGAGGAATGAATGCAAGTGATGTTACTGATCACGAAATCGGTTCCGCTTTTAGTCAAACTTTGACAGCAAACTCCGACTGCCAACTGGTGATCGTGGCATGGGGTAGCGGAAATACAACTACGCTGGGAACCGATAAACTGGCTTCCGCCCAGGAAAAAAGCATTGACGCTTCTGTTATATCTAAACTAAATCCTTCCACTCAATCCGATATGAATAAGATGCCATATATCTTGCATCTGGAACATGTCTGTGTAGAAAGCAACACCATCAAAAGCATCGAGGGCGAGAATAAAGATGTCCGTTTGCTGCTGCGTCGACTGGCAACCCGGCTAACACTAGATTGGACTTATTCATACAGCGGTTATCAGTTAAAACAGATTCTTTTGCAAAGTATCCCTACTAATTATAAAATAGTGGCAGCCCCCGATAAAACCGACAAAACTTATCCTTCCTTATTGGACCAGTTCACTACTATACAGTTGACAGCAGATGAAATAGATTCCCAGATATACTCTTGCTGGGTTCCGGCTAACGTGCGCGGTTCAAACTCTGCGGCCACTTCTCAGAGATACCGTATCAAATCGAATGCCCCGACGGGTAGTTCATATGTCGATTTTATTGCAGCCAATACATTTGAACCAAAGAAGAAACTGAGTTACCGTGTCTATCTGGGTGGCTCTGAATCTTCGGACTTCAATCTGTATGGCAATACGGATTATAATTATAAGGTAACGATCAACCATACCGACTATCCTGTCAACGACCGTCGTGTAACAATTATCGACCCTATTCCGGCTTCTGAGAATAACAGCAACTTTGTACCGACAGCCAACTGTTTCATGGTAGCTCCCGGTGGGGCATTTTGCTTCAACCCTTATAAATATAATGTAGGAGGGACAACAAAAAACAATACGACATTGGCAGGTTCTGATTGGTGTAATATTAACGGCTCATCAATCGGTACCCCCATCAAATATGTAAAAGTCTTGTGGCAAACGAAAGAGTACGGCGATATTGGTGATCCGATACTCGGAGTTGTCAACTCATCAACCGACCATACCAATATTGTTGATATAACAAATGGAGAAAGTGTTGAGAATGCTCGTATCTATTGCCGCATTGCACCGAATACGCTAGGCGGTAGCGGAGCCATAGCAGCTTATAATGAAAGTGATGAAATCCTATGGAGTTGGCATATTTGGGTAACAGATTATAATCCGGATGCGACAGGGAATCAAGATGTACAGACTCCGGTAAATAAACGAAAACTGAAATTTGAATATGGCAGTTATACCGGCAATTTGCCTATGATGGATCGTAATTTGGGTGCAGCGGCAGGATATATAACACTACCTCCTGATGAACTGGAGAAATCGAAGACGAATGGTTTTTATTATCAATGGGGCAGGAAAGATCCTTTCAGAGGGAGTTACTCCAATGTTAATATCTCGCAAGTTTTAAATACAGAAATAAAAGCAAATGCTCCTACAAAAGGACTTTTGAGCCTATTTGGGGCGGACGGACTTACTTTTTATCCGATGTCGGTTATACAACAGCGGGTTTCTTTTCGGGAAGCGTATAAAGATCCGGGGAATATGTATAAAATACCTACAGGTGCCAGTCAATGGATTGATTCTGCTACAGAAGAATATAGAAATGCCTGGGGAGCTGGTAACAGCAAAGGTCTTCATGATCCTTGTCCGGTAGGATGGCGCATTGCAAACACAGCTAATTATCGACAATTATTCACTTCTGGTGGTATGGGAGCTCTGAGGATTAAAGAGATGGGATCCGGCGGATACGTAATCTATTATGATAGAGATGGTGTAAACACAACTTACTTCTATCGGGCAGGTTACTGGTCTCAGTATGGTCTGACTAGTATTAATGGCAATATGTACATGTGGTGTGGAGATGCGTTAAGCGGAACAAGTGGCCATGGCGGATCCCATTTAATTATGGGAGGGGATAATACCGGCAAATTTCTTAATAATGGTAATGAACGGGAATCTTTACTTGTCCGCTGCATCCAGGAACGGGAGTAACCGTTGATGTATAAAAAAGGTCCCTTCCCCGGACCTGCCAGCAACCGGGAAAAAACGAGTTCTTTGACATGATGGGATTGATAAGATAGAAAGGGGAGTGAAGCCCTTTTGTAGACTGAAAAAGGATTATATATAATGTATGCAGAAGACCCGTCAGAAATACTTTTCCGACCGTATTTTGTATTATGCCTCGTTTGCAATCCAGCAACAGTCTGTTGTAACCCGTGAGAAATTAGCACATTTGTCGGAAGAAGAGCGTAAACGGCATTGGGATTACAATATAAATAAGGTATATATTGTCTGTATCCTTAATTATGTGATGGCTCCCGGATGAACTCAACAACCAACTATTCCAGAAGCTGAAAAGCATTGTGGAGATAGAACGTATGTCGGCCAATGAACGTTTGGAGTACGAACTGAGTCTGGCTGTCGAACGTGATTTGCTTTCTGCCCTTGATGCCAGTTTTGAAGATGGTGAAGAGAAAGGTCGTGAAGAAGGTTTAAAAGAAGGCATTAGTAAAGTCGCTCTTTCGATGAAACAATCAGGTATTCTTTTATCTGAAATAATCAAATTGACTGGTCTTTCTTCCGAAGAAATCGAGCAACTCTAACATTCCCCAAAAATCTTATCAATCGCATCTGTAAAATATAATCAGATGCACCCAATAGTTACGCAGCACCCCATCCGGGTGTTGCGCCGCTTTTTGTGTGTCTGAAAGTAATAGTTAATGTGCGTAAAAAAAGGAAAGAGAGAGTATGAAAAATGTGGTAAAAATAGAAATCGGAGAGTCGAATGATAATATGAAACTCAACGGGAAGAGAGAGGAGAGAAAAATCTCTTTCTTTTATAAGAAAGAGAGTCGTGTCAAAATGCTAGATTATCAAGCATTATTGGCGGCTAAAGTAGTAACTTTTAACGACTGGGGCAAGGTTTCGGAGTACTATTTTGCTACAATTTGATAAAATTGAAATAACGTCATCCTGAAAGACGTAAAAGGTCATTGATTTAATTTGCATATAACACGCTGAAAAACAGCGGTTATACAGAAAGCGTCAGTCCCAAATCTCTTTCTTATAAAAGAAAGAGATTCTGACAAAATGTTAAAACGGCGCTTTTGATGTAGTAAATTAATGATAAAAGGATGGCAGGTATAGGACACAAATTAGAAACGAAAGGAGTTATAATGACGCTCTTATCACTGGTATTAATAGGCACTGGTTGCGAGGATAAAATCGACAGTTCGGTGGTGAATCCGTCGGAAGGAAAGACGGTGGAGGTAACACTCAATATCGGTATTGCCGACGAAGAGGATGGGACAGGTGCAAGCGCTTCGCCAACCAGTAAGGCAGGCAGTAGCAGCTACAGCGGTTCGGCCTTTGAGGTCGTATCTGTCGCCGATGTACAGACTAAATCTGGTACGGATATTCCCGATCAACTCTACAATCTGGAAATCTGGCAGTATAATGAAAGTGGAAACAAGATTGGCGGTGAAGCATTAGGGAATGTCACTATCGGTTCTACTTTTACTGCCAGCCTGACTCTGGCCACCGGATGCAAACTACTGCTGGTCGCCCGTGGAGCTTCTACTGATTTCGAATCGTTGTCCGGTAAAACTTTATCCGCTGTGCAGGATTTGAAAGTGGAAGCTAAAAAAAGTAATATCAATAAGATTGCTACCAATGCCACCGGTAACGGTCTGGCCAATATGACCTATTATCTTTTGCTGGAAAATGTCAATATCACCTCCGACGGTAAAATCGAAAGTCCGACGGGCAAAGACGTTCGTCTGCTGCTCAAACGGCTGGCGGTAAAAGTTCAGTTAGACTGGACTTTTGCTCAGGAAATGACCAATAAAGGTTACACCCTGAAAGAAGTCAAACTCTGCCAGGTACCGGCGCATTACCGCCTGGTCCCTCAAACAGAGAAAACTGATAAATGGGGCGATGTCTATCCGAGCTCCGTTGCTGAGTTTGTCGACCTTTACCGTCTGACAGGAACAGAATTGACAGATGCCAAAGGTACGCAAACCGTCTGGATTCCCGCCAACGCCCGAGGCATATCTCCCTATTCCAATTCCCCTTATTATCGGAATAAGACAAATGCCAATCCAGCAGCTACCTATGCCGAGTTTGTAGTAGACAACAGCGAAAAGAAAGAACGTCTCTACTACCGTGTTTATCTGGGTGGTAACGAAACGGATGATTTCAATCTGTTGGAAAATAAGAACTATCATTGGACGGTGAATATCAATAATGCTAACTATACTAACGATCCACGCATCCAGTTGCTTGATCAGACCCCGGTTGAAAGTAGTAACCTGCAACCGACCTCTAATTGCTTCATGATGCGTCCGGGTACGAACATCTGCTTCAACCCTTATAAGCATGAAGCCGGCACAAACGGCTGGAATACGGAGTTAACAACCGGTGCTATTATCCAGTCTCAAAAAACAATAGACCATGTGGAAGTTCTTTGGCAAACGAAAGATGCGGGAACCAGTGGCGATCTGGTTATGGGATATGTCATAGACGACAATAACCATGAGAATCTGGTCAACCTGACTAACGGCAATGATATAAACAGCGCCCGTATCCATGTAAAAGTACCTGTTACCAACGGAGGAAACGCGGTGATTGCAGCCAAAAACAGTAGTGGTACAATCGTTTGGAGTTGGCACATCTGGATTTCCGATTATGTGCCGGTTGGACTGTCTGGCGATATCACAACAATAAATCGCAATAAAGCTATTGAGGCCGCACAAAATGCAACTCAGGAAGGAATGGTACAAGTTTATGGAGGTATCTCATGGACTGATCCGAACGGTGCTTTTTACAGATGCGTCATCATGGATCGTCATTTGGGAGCTATCCGGGCCGGCATGCAGACAAATCAATTGGATGGCGTAAGAACTTTTGGGTTGCTCTATCAGGGTGGCCGGAAAGATCCGTTCTTTAGTTCTGCCGATGGAACAACAAACGAAGCAAAAACTATTTATAACGGGAATGGTGTAGAAGTGAGTATAGACAGAAGCTTTTCATTCACTACCTATCAGCAAACAATTGAACACCCCTTGGCCTTTTGTAGAAATGATGATGCAATGGCGAACAAACCGAATGCCTGGAATGGAGATAAGGCAAAAACAATCTACGATCCTTGTCCGCAAGGTTGGCGAGTACCGTCCAGTGAATATCTGAATAATGCCAATCAGACCGCAGGTGGTTATGATCAACGTGATGGTGATGCAAAAAGTGCGCTGTTTGCTGGTTTTGGCTTTTCAAATAGCTCTTATGTCACAGCAAAGACTAATAGTGATGATCTCTTAACCCCTGGCAATATTTTATATTATGATGGTACAGCATTGCATGAAATGTCAGAAGGAAAGAATAAGTCCTCTTTCCCGGGTTCGGGCTATCTCTATATTGGAGGAAGCGGAGAAAGCAAAGAGAATAATTCCAAGAAATCGGCATTCTTTCCAGGGGTATCTCTCCGGGAACAGGCAAGTGCTAACTACAGAGCTAACAATAGTAATAATGCGCTTTACTTATGGTCATCCACTCAAAATAATAAGCCTGGTAACATGCCTTTTTTGGAATTTAATCAAATATCAGCCGATAACACAGTAGCAGGAAAAGTAAATCTTTGCTTTCAATTGAATGATCATCGTATATACGGCTTTTCTGTCCGCTGTATTCAAGATAATATTTTTGACCGGGAGCCAGCCGATTATCAGGCTGATCTAAAGAAATAAATTCATTGTTAATGTGCGTAAAAAAAGGAAAGAGAGTATATGAAAAATACGGTAAAAATAAAAAACGAAGAGTTTGAACGACAGTTTGAATCTCAACGGGAGGAGAAAAAAGCGAAAATACCTTTCTTTTATAAGAAAGAGAGTCTGTATCAAAATGATTGATAATCTAGCGTTATCGGCGGCTAAAGTAGCAACTTTTAACGACCGGAGCAAGGTTTTCAAGTAGTATTTTACTACAATTTGATAAAATTGAAATAACACCATCCTGAAAGGCATAAAAGGTCATTGATTTAATTTGCATATAACACGCTGAAAAACAGCGGATATACAGAGAGCGTCAGTCCCAACTCTCTTTCTTATAAAAGAAAGAGATTCTGACAAACTGTTAAAACGGCGCTTTTGATGTAGTAAATTAATGATAAAAGGATGGCAAATATAGGACAAAAATTAGAAACGAAAGGGGTAATTATGACACTCTTATCACTGGTATTAATAGGCACTGGTTGCGAGGAACGGATCGACCCTCCGGCGGTAAATCCGTCGGAAGTAATGCTCGATCTCGGCTTTGCTGACGAAGCAGACGGATATACTTTGCCGGCACCATCAACAACAAAATCGAATGCAGCCGCTTTCAATTACGCACTTCAACCGGCAGTAACCATGAAAGGAGCGGAGAGTTCCCTGAAACCCGACAAGCTCTATAACCTGGAAATACAACAGTACGATCAGAATGGCAATCACATAGGAGGAATGAATGCAAGTGATGTTACTGATCACGAAATCGGTTCCGCTTTTAGTCAAACTTTGGCAGCAAACTCCGACTGCCAACTGGTGATTGTTGCATGGGGAAAAGGTAACACCAGCACAACATTGGGTACTGGTAGTCTGGCATCCTCCCAAACTAAAAGTATTAAAGCTTCTGTTATATCTAAATTTAATCCGTCCAATCAGGATCATATGAATCAGATGCCTTATGTTTTGCATCTGGAACGTGTCTGTGTGGAGAGCAATACGATTAAAAGTATTAGAGGTGAAGATGTCCGCCTGTTGCTGCGTCGCCTTGCAACTCGGCTGACATTCGACTGGACTTATTCGTATACAGATTATGCATTAAAACAAATCCTTTTGCAAAGTATCCCTCTTGATTATAAAGTAGTGGCTACGCCCGATAAAAATGATAAGACATACCCTTCTTTACTGGACCAATACACAACCATACAATTAACGAGTACCGAAATAGGTACCGGGAAGTATTCTTGCTGGATACCGGCCAATGTGCGTGGAACAAATTCATCAGCCACCTCCCAGACGTACCGTATCAAATCGAATGCCCCGACAGGCAGTTCATATGTCGATTTTATTGCAGTCAATACTATCGACCCCAAGAAGAAGTTGAGTTACCGTGTCTATCTGGGTGGTTCAGAATCGACAGACTTCAATTTGTATGGTAGTACGGACTATAATTATACGGTAAAAATCAGTCATACTGACCTACCTGTCAATGACCGCCGTGTAACGATTATTGATCCGATAGCGGCATCTAAGAATAATAACAATTTGGTTCCGACCGCCAACTGTTTCATGGTGGTTCTTGGTGGAGCTTTCTGTTTTGATCCATTTAGTTTTTCTGTAAACAGTAATGATAATGAAGAAAATTCCAAATTGAAAAACTGGGCTAATGAATCTGATGGTGGTATCGTATCCGTTAAAATATTGTGGCAAACAAAGGAAAATGGAGATGTTGGCGATCCTGTAATGGGAATTGTCAATGCAGAAAATGATCATACCAATATTGTAGATATCAAAAGAAATGATAATCTGGACTTAATGACCAGTCCTTTGACTGGAAAAGATCAAGGTCGTATTTTTTGCCGTGTAGCTCCGAATACAACGGGAGGAAGCGGAGTCATATCAGCTTGTGATGCCAAAGATAATATCCTCTGGAGTTGGCATATTTGGATAACAGACTATAACCCTGACCGGACTGGTAATTTCAATGTATTGGAACCTGCCAACAAGCGAAAACAAAAATATATAGGAAATAGTGCACCGGATCAGCTACCGATGATGGACAGAAACCTGGGAGCTATTACCGGGTATGATACAATTCCACCAACTCCTCTGGAAAAATCAAAGACAAATGGTTTCCACTATCAATGGGGAAGAAAAGATTTGTTTCCAAGTAGTTACAGTTCATTGGACCTAAATACGATTTTAGGTGTGAATTCTACTGATCCGGTGAAAAATATGCTGAATCGTTACGGACCGGATGGATTGAAATATATTCCGTGTGATACAAGAACTGAATCTGCAACATTAAGGAAGGCTTATCAAAATCCGACTATCTATTATTATAAAGGGATCGCATGGTGTTCTGACAGTGATTTTAGTTCCTTTTGGAAACCCGACCTCAAAACGGTAAATGATCCTTGTCCGGCTGGTTGGAGACTTCCGAAGAAAGAAAACTTCCGAGCCTTGTTTAAGGGGGATTATCTTTATAGTAGTGGTGGTTCTTTCCATCGTTCAACATTGAGTGAGGCAGACCTACTGAAAGGGCAAAGTGACGGTGGGTATCAAGTTACTTATGATGATAAAGGACATACTACATATTTGAGGCTTGCCGGTTATTTGCGAACGGCTGAAAACTTCTCGTTTGTGGGGCAGCAAGCTAATATCTGGACAGCAGATTATCGTTACAGTTTTAATTATGGATGGAATGTAAACGGACAAGGTTATAAGTGCTTTTCTGTATCATCTGATTGGTACACTTCTGATGCACATACACTCCGCTGCATTCAGGAACGGTAATAACCTATAAAAAGGTCCTTTCTCCGGACCTGCCAGTAACCGGGGAAAAACGAGTTCTTTGACATGATGAGATTGGTAAGATAGAAAGGGGAGTGAGGCTCTTTTATAGACTGAAAAAGGATTATATATAATGTATAGCAGTTCGTATGTTTTTAGTGCAGATATTTTGCATCTTATGAAAATAAATGCATATATTTGTCGCACGCTCACTATGGGCGCAACTAAAACATATAGCTATGAGCAAATTTATTAATCCTTTCTCGGATTACGGGTTTAAACTCATTTTCGGGAGTGAAGTCAGTAAAGATTTAATCATCAGTTTTCTAAATGGAGTCCTCCATGACGAAGTAATCATCAACATCACTTTTCGCAATGTCGAAATGCTGGGCATGAAACAGGATCAGCGTCGTGCAGTATTTGATATTTTTTGTGAGAATGAGAAAGGTGAATTCTTTATAGTGGAGATGCAGAAAACCCGTCAGAAATACTTTTCCGACCGTATCCTGTATTATGCCTCGTTTGCTATCCAGCAACAGTCTGTTGTAACCCGTGAGAAATTAGCACATTTGTCGGAAGAAGAGCGTAAACAGCATTGGGATTATAATATAAATAAGGTATACATTGTTTGTATCCTTAATTATGTGATGGCTCCCGGGTATCCGGACAAATACCGCTGGGATGTAGTGAGGATGGATCGTGAACTGAAGATACCTTTTAGCGAAACGCTGAACGAAGTGTATTTAGAAATGCCGAAATTTGTATTACCTTTGTCGGAGTGCAAGACCATTTACTTAAAATGGTTGTATGTTTTAAATAATATCGAAATAATGGAACGTTTACCGGATGAACTCAATAACCAACTATTTCAGAAGCTAAAAAGCATAGTGGAAATAGAACGTATGTCTGCCAATGAACGTTTGGAGTACGAACTGAGTCTGGCTGTCGAACGTGATTTGCTTTCTGCCATTGATGCCAGTTTTGAAGATGGCGAAATGAAAGGTATAAAAAAAGGTCGTGAAGAAGGTCGTGAAGAAAAGAGCCGAGAAATAGCTCAAAATTTAAAATCCTTAGGTCTGTCTTTAGAAGATATTTCTAAGGCAACCGGTCTTACTTCCGAAGAGATCGGGCGACTCTAACATTCCCCTGAATTTTATCAATCGCATCTGTAAAAAATAACAGATGCACTTAATAGTTACGCAGCATCCTGCCGGGTGTTGCGCAACTTTTTGTGTGTCAGAACGAAATTGTTAATGTGCGTAAAAAAAGGAAAGAGAGTGTATGAAAAATATGGTAAAAAAAGAAAGCGGAGAGTTTGAACGACAGTTTGAATCTCAACGTGAAGAGAAAAAAGTAAAAATCTCTTTCTTTTATAAGAAAGAGAGCCGTGTCAAAATGTTAGATTATCAATCATTATTGGCGGCTAAAGTAGCAACTTTTAACGACCGGGGCAAGGTTTCGGAGTACTATTTTGCTACAATTTGATAAAATTGAAATAACGTCATCCTGAAAGATGTAAAAGGTCATTGATTTAATTTACATATAACACGTTGAAAAACAGTGGTTATACAGAAAACGTCAGTCCCAACTCTCTTTCTTATAAAAGAAAGAGATTCTGACAAAATGTTAAAACGGCGCTTTTGATGTAGTAAATTAATGATAAAAGGATGGCAAGTATAGGACAAAAATTAGAAACGAAAGGAGTAATTATGACACTCTTATCACTGGTATTAATAAGCACTGGTTGCGAGGAACGGATCGACAGTCCGGCGGTGAATCCGTCGGAGGGAGAGACCGTTGAAGTCAGTATGACAATCGGTCTGGCTGATGAAGTAGATGGCTACAATCTGTCTGCATCCACCAAAGCATTCTCTCAAAAGAAAGGAGCCTTCAATATGGAATTGGTTCCAACGGAAACAACCCGTAGCACGACAAGCTCAAAACCGGATGCCCTTTATCAACTGGAGATCAGGCAATACGATCAGGGGGGGGTAACTATCTTAACGGGAATGGTCCCCAGGATCAAACCATAGGCAAAAAGCTAACAGTCAATTTAAAAACAGCAACCGATTGCCAACTTGTTTTTGTTGCCTGGGGGAAAAATAGCGGTAAATCCTTAGGAACAGTAGCTCTTTCCAAAGCGCAGGAAATATCAGTTGATGCCTCCGTTATCCAATCAATAGAAGATAATGATATGAGCACCATGCCTTATATTCTCCATCTGAAACATGTAAACATAACAGGTAGTGGAGCAAACGGTATTATCAGCAATGCCAACGGGGAAGACGTACGTGTTCTTCTCAAACGTCTGGCTACCCGCCTTACGCTAAATTGGGAATATCCGGATAATACAGACTATAGCCTGAAACAAATCTTACTGGAAAGCATTCCTCTTAATTATAATGTAATCCCAAAACCCGACGAGAAGGAGAACGACACTTATCCTTCTTTGCTCGACCAGTACACTGTCATACAATTAACCGCAGACCAGATTGCTTCTAAAAAATATACTCGTTGGATTCCAGCCAACGTACGTGGAACAAATAATGAATCCAATAGTGCCTTATACCGTATCAAAGCTAATGCCCCGACGGGTAGCAGCTATGCCAGCTTTATTGCAGTTCATAAAACTGATCCCAAAAAGAAACTCAACTACCGTCTCTATCTTGGTGGACCGGCCTATACCGATTTCAACCTGTATGGCAATACAAACTATTCATATACTATTTCTTTCAAACATCAGGGACTTCCGGTTGACGACCGTCGTGTAACAATTATCGATCCGATACTGGCATCCCAGAGCAACAGCAATCTTGTGCCTACCGCTAATTGTTTTATGATAGCACCTGGTGGTGCGTTCTGTTTCGATCCGTTTAAATATCAGATAAACGGAAACGATAATAACGTGAATACTACTTTAAAAGGATGGGCTGGCGATGAAGGCGGAATTGCATCTGTCAAAGTTATCTGGCAAACCAAAGAAAACGGTGATTTGGGCGACCCTGTATTAGGTATTGTAAACTCCAACGATGACCATACGAATATTGTCGATCTAAAGATGATAGGTGGAGGTGATTTGTCTTCCGCATCTCCGGTAACCGATGTCAATCAGGCATATATCTACTGTCGTGTAGCTCCGAATACTACGGGCGGTAGCGGAGCGATTGCCGCTTATAATGCAAGTGGTCAAATTCTGTGGAGCTGGCACATCTGGGTAACTGATTATAAACCCGATCCAAGGGGCGATGTGGATGTACAGACTCCAGTTAACAAACGCAAACTAAAGTTTGAATATAACTCATCTTCCTACCTGCCTATGATGGATCGCAACCTAGGGGCGATAGCAGGTTATATAGACTTTCCACCCAATGAACTTGAAAAATCAAAGACGAATGGTTTTTATTATCAATGGAGCAGGAAAGACCCTTTTATAGGTAGTTATTCAAACACCAAAATCTCGGGAATTTCCTATACAAGTATAAAAAAAGATGCTCCTACTAAAGGACTATTGAGCTTGTTCGAAGGGGATGGAATCACGTTTCATCCAACTGGGCTTGTAAAAAGCAGAGCTTCTTATCGGGATGCTTATAAAGATCCTGGAAATATGTATAAAACAGGTATTGAGAGTGACTATTCCTGGATTAGTAGTCAAACAGAGGAATATAAGAATGCCTGGGGAGCTGGAACTACTAAAGGTTTTCACGACCCTTGTCCGGCAGGATGGCGCGTTGCAAACGGAGATAATTATAAACCATTACTCACAGGTCAGACCAGTGGCGCATTGTATTATCCGAGGCTAAAAAACGGGACCGGGGTTAAAGATGGCGGATATGTTGTCTATTACGGTAAAGAAGGGAAAAACACGGCTTACTTTTATCTGGCAGGCTATTGGGAGTTAGGTGGGATGACAGACATTAATACAGGGATGCATTTTTGGGGTGGAGATGCGGTAGATAGTAATAATAACAACAGAGGGAAATACATCTATTCCTCGCCATCAGCAATGTGGCGATTTTCTGGTGGTAATACGCGTGAATCCTTGCTTCTTCGTTGCTGTCAGGAACGGGAATAAGCGACAGTTGAAAAAGATCCCTTCCCAGAACCTTCCAGCAACGCAGTTTTTTGTTTGTCTGAAAGTAATAGTTAATGTGCGTAAAAAAAGGAAAGAGAGAGTATGAAAAATGTGGTAAAAATAGAAATCGGAGAGTCGAATGATAATATGAAACTCAACGGGAAGAGAGAGGAGAGAAAAATCTCTTTCTTTTATAAGAAAGAGAGCCGTGTCAAAATGCTAGATTATCAATCATTATTGGCGGCTAAAGTAGCAACTTTTAACGACCGGGGCAAGGTTTCGGAGTACTATTTTGCTACAATTTGATAAAATTGAAATAACACCATCCTGAAAGGCATAAAAGGTCATTGATTTAATTTGCATATAACACGCTGAAAAACAGCGGATATACAGAGAGCGTCAGTCCCAACTCTCTTTCTTATAAAAGAAAGAGATTCTGACAAACTGTTAAAACGGCGCTTTTGATGTAGTAAATTAATGATAAAAGGATGGCAAGTATAGGACACAAATTAGAAACGAAAGGAGTTATAATGACACTCTTATCACTGGTATTAATAAGCACAGGTTGCGAAGAACAAATCGACTCTCCGGCGGTGAATCCGTCGGAGGAGAAAATGATAGAAGTAACATTAAATATTGGTTTTGCAGAAGAAATAGATGCTGCATCATTCTTTCCAACTACAAAGTCTGGAAATGAAAGTAATACATTTGATGTACAATTTGCCCCTTATCCAAAAACTAAAACAGTAGCAAACAATCATCCGGATCAACTCTATAATCTAGAAGTTTGTCAATATAATACTGAAGGTGTGCTACTGCAGTATAAAAATCTTGGAATTGTAAATCCCGGAACTAACGTCAGTTTTGAATTAAATAATTTAGAAGACTGTCAACTTTTCTTTTTAGCAAGAGGTTCCGGAAATGTGGCAGGGTCGATAAACGGAAAGAGTCTTGACGGTTTGAATGATGTTATTGCATCATCTGAAACAATCGAAAAGATAACAGATATAAATCAAATGCCTTATTTTCTCCATTTGGAAAAGGTCAAGATCGTGGATGGCAAACTACAAAGTATAGATGGAAAAGACGCTCGAATTCTTATGAAACGACTGGCAGTCCGTTTGTCAATTAGTTGGGAGTTTAGTAAGACACTCGTAGAACAAAATTACAGTCTTCGTGAAGTACGTCTTTTCCAAAAGCCGAAACAATACTCCATACGCCCTAAAAGGGAAGAAACAAAATGGGGAATAGTTTATCCCGGTGGCTTGACTGATTTTATAGACGGGTTCCGGCTAACCGGCTCAGGCCTTTCCAGCGCAAATGGTCATTATGAAGTATGGGTTCCGGCCAACGCACAAGGGAGTGCTTCTATCATTACCTCTTCTAATTATAGAACAAAAGAGTATGTCAATCCGGCTACTAGCTACATCGAGTTTGTGGTTGACCATACCGCTGTCAACGGACAAAATGACCAGCGGCTTTATTACCGAACTTATCTGGGAGGAAATACGACAACCGATTTGAATCTGGTAGAAAACACGAATTACCATTGGATAGTAAAGATCAATACAGCGGATTTTATACATGATCCTCGTATCCGTTTACTTGATCAGACACCTGTTAAAAGTACGAACATTGTTCCGGCTGCTAATTGTTTTATGATGGTTCCGGGTACGAACATTTGTTTTAATCCTTATAAACACACATCCGGTACTAATGAATGGAATTACCAATTGACGGATGGCAATACATTGAATGTCGATAAAACAATTACTGACGTAAAAGTCATTTGGCAAACAAAAGATGCCGGAACTGTAGGTGAATTGGTTTTAGGATATGCAATTGACCAAACTACCAATCATAAGAACTTGGCAAATATAGAAAGTGGAAATTCACTTAATGATGCCCGAATATCCGTTAAAGCACCTGTGACACGAGGAGGAAATGCCTTGGTAGCGGCTTACAATAGTAATGGAACGATTGTATGGAGTTGGCATCTTTGGATAACCGACTATGTACCTCGAGGTATAACTTCTTCAATAAATTATGTGGAAGCTCAAAAACGTACACGAAACGGCAGTGTCCATCAGTATGCGGGAAGTGCCTTTAAAACAGGAGGTATGTATGCCAATAAAGTGATGATGGACCGAAACCTCTGTGCTCTGGGAGGAGGTTTTCCCGGCAAAAATGCTTCAAATTTGGAATTTGGTAATCGAATCGGCTATATATATTATTGGGGTAGAAAAGATCCGTTTTTCGGATCAATAGATGGTACTGCAAATGAAAAAGATGTTATTTATAATGCTGATGGAGAGGCTATTAGTCTGGAATGTGTTAACTATTCAGAAATACCCAAAACAGATGGGAATACGCTAGCATGGGTCATAGAGCATCCTAAAGACATTATAATAGGTACTCTATCGTGGTATAATGACTCTGAAACAACAGATGCTTCTGTTTTTCTATGGGATAATCAAGGAAAAAAAACGCTGTATGACCCTTGTCCCGATGGTTGGATGATACCTGACAAGTCTGTTGTAAATGATATTAATACGGCTAATGCATATTGGTTTAATGCAAATGGAAATTTTGTACAAAATGGTAGTAGTCATACGAAAGGAGGGCGTTTGTATAATATATCTGGTACACCCGGAATTCCTACTCCTCAAACGATACATAATACAGTTTGGTTTCCAGTAACAGCATGGAGAGGTAATGGAGTATTGACACAACCAGACCAAGGTTATCTCGGGTTTCGTAATATGACTTTATACTCTGGATATTATCGTTTTTTTTACTCCAGATATTCAAATAACGAATGGACGAACAATTTACAGGAAGGAGGTCGTACCGGAGAAAGTAATCCGTTCCGTTGCGTTCAGGAATAAGCCTTTTTTCACTGATAGCTAGAAAAGAGTGTGTGAGGTACTTCCCCGGACCTGCCAGCAACCGGGGAAAAACGAGTTCTTTGACATGATGAGATTGATAAGATAAAAAAGGGGAGTGAGGCCCTTTCGTAGACTGAAAAAGGATCATATATATATAATGTATAGCAGTTCGTATGTTTTTAGAGCATATATCTTGCATCTTATGAAAATAAATGCATATATTTGTCGCACGCTCACTATGGGCGCAACTAAAAACATATAACTATGAGCAAATTTATTAATCCTTTCTCGGATTACGGGTTTAAACTCATTTTCGGGAGTGAAGTCAGTAAAGACTTAATCATCAGTTTTCTAAATGGAGTTCTCCATGACGAAGTAATCATCAACATCACTTTTCGCAATGTCGAAATGCTGGGCCTGAAGCAGGATCAGCGTCGTGCAGTATTTGATATTTTTTGTGAGAATGAGAAGGGGGAGTTCTTTATTGTGGAGATGCAGAAGACCCGTCAGAAATACTTTTCCGACCGTATCCTGTATTATGCTTCGTTTGCTATCCAGCAACAGTCTATTGTAGGCCGTGAAAAACTGTCACATTTGACGGAAGAAGAGCGTAAGAAACATTGGGATTACAATATAAATAAGGTATATATTGTCTGTATCCTTAATTATGTGATGTCTCCCGGGTATCCGGATAAATACCGCTGGGATGTGGTACGGATGGACCGTGAACTGAAAATACCTTTCAGCGAAACGCTGAACGAAGTGTATTTAGAAATGCCGAAATTTGTATTACCTTTGTCGGAATGCAAGACCATTTACTTAAAATGGTTGTATGTCTTAAATAATATCGAAATAATGGAACGTTTACCGGATGAACTCAACAACCAACTATTCCAGAAGCTCAAAAGCATCGTGGAAATAGAACGTATGTCTGCCAACGAACGTTTGGAGTACGAACTGAGTCTGGCTGTCGAACGCGATTTGCTTTCTGCCATTGATGCCAGTTTTGAAGATGGCGAAATCAAAGGCGAAGAGAAAGGTATAAAAAAAGGTATAAAGCAAGGTCGTGAAGAAGAACGCCGAGAAATAGCTCAAAACTTAAAATCCTTAGGTCTGTCTTTAGAAGATATTTCAAAGGCAACCGGTCTTACTTCCGAAGAGATCGAGCAACTCTAACATTCCCCCTGAATCTTATCAATCGCATCTGTAAAAAATAACAGATGCACCCAATAGTTACGCAGCACCCTGTCGGGTGTTGCGCTGCTTTTTCGTGTGTCTGAATGTAATTGTTAATGTGCGTAAAAAAAGGAAAGAGAGTATATGAAAAATACAGTAAAAATAAAAAACGTAGAGTTTGAACGACAGTTTGAATCTCAACGGGAAGAGAAAAAAGCGAAAATACCTTTCTTTTATAAGAAAGAGAGTCTGTATCAAAATGATTGATAATCTAGCGTTATCGGCGGCTAAAGTAGCAACTTTTAACGACCGGAGCAAGGTTTTCAAGTAGTATTTTACTACAATTTGATAAAATTGAAATAACACCATCCTGAAAGGCATAAAAGGTCATTGATTTAATTTGCATATAACACGCTGAAAAACAGCGGATATACAGAGAGCGTCAGTCCCAACTCTCTTTCTTATAAAAGAAAGAGATTCTGACAAACTGTTAAAACGGCGCTTTTGATGTAGTAAATTAATGATAAAAGGATGGCAAGTATAGGACAAAAATTAGAAACGAAAGGAGTAATAATGACACTCTTATCACTGGTATTAATAAGCACTGGTTGCGAGGAACGAATCGACAGTCCGGCGGTGAATCCGTCGGAAGGAAAGACGGTGGAAGTAACGCTTAATATTGGCTTGGCAGATGAAACAGACGGATATACCCTGTCCGCGCCATCGGAAACTAAATCAAGTGTTACCGCTTTCAATTATGCTCTCCAACCTGCAATGGCAACGAAAGGAGCGGAGAGTTCTCTGAAACCGGACAAACTCTATAATTTGGAAATACAACAATACGATCGTTCCGGCAATCGCATAGGAGGTATGTCGAATGTAATTGCGGAACAAGAGATCGGTTCTGCCCTTAAATTGACTCTGACAGCAAATATCGACTGCCAACTGGTGGTCGTAGCATGGGGTAAAAGTAATACAAGTACCACATTGGATACTGGCAATCTTACATCTGCCCAAACTAAAAGTATTGACGCCTCCGTTATATCCGAGTTAAATCCGTTCAATCAGGATCATATGAACCAGATGCCTTATGTTCTGCATTTGGAACATGTATGCGTAGAAAACAATACGATTAAAAGTATTGAAGGTAAGGATGTCCGTTTGTTACTTCGTCGTTTGGCAACCCGTTTGATACTGAACTGGTCTTATTCATACAGTGGTTATCAGTTAAAACAAATCCTTTTGCAAAGTATCCCTCTTAATTATAAAGTGGTGGCCGCCCCTGATAAAGATGATAAAACATATCCTTCTTTACTGGACCAATATATAACCGTACAATTAACGAGTACCGAAATAGGTACCGGGAAGTATTCTTGCTGGATACCGGCCAATGTGCGTGGAACAAATTCATCAGCCACCTCCCAGACGTACCGTATCAAATCGAATGCCCCGACAGGCAGTTCATATGTCGATTTTATTGCTGCCAATACTTCTGACCTCAAGAAGAAGTTGAGTTATCGTGTCTATCTGGGTGGTTCAAAATCGACAGACTTCAATTTGTATGGTAATACGGACTATAATTATACGGTAAAGATCAGTCATATTGACCTACCTGTCAATGACCGCCGTGTAACAATTATCGATCCGATAGCGGCATCCGAGAATAATAACAATTTGGTTCCGACCGCAAACTGTTTTATGGTAGCTCCCGGTGGTGCTTTCTGTTTTAATCCTTATACCTATTATGTAAAGGGTATTTCGGTAGACAATTCATTACTGCAGGAGTGGAGCTCTACAAAAAAGATTCAATCGGTAAAAGTATTATGGCAGACTAAAGAAAACGGTGATGTTGGTGACCCGGCATTAGGGGTCGTAACATCTTCTGACGATCATACAAATATTGTTGATCTTAAAAATGGTGGTGATTTTGGAAATGCACGAATCTATTGTCGCGTGGCTCCCAATACTACTGGAGGTAGTGGTGTAATAGCAGCCTGTGATATTGATGGAAATATACTTTGGTCATGGCATGTTTGGATAACGAATTATTCTCCTTCGGCTACAGCCAACGAAACAATTCTTACACCGGAGAATAAGCGTATCCTTAAGTTGGATAGAAATGGTGTTAGTTATAATCCGATAATGGACCGTTGCTTGGGTGCTTATGACGGATATGTTTCAGTTCCTAAACAGATTGTTAATATGTCGCGTGCCAATGGATTCCATTATCAGAAAGGTCGTAAAGATCCTTTTCCCGGAAGCTACCCTTCAGAAGATTTAGGAACTCAATATCATTTTACAATTGACGGAAAACAACCGCCTAGACATTGTCTGAATCGGTATGAGCCGGATGGTATTACTTGGATAATGCCGTCAAGTTTGGATATGACTTCTTTACTGTATGCATATCAACATCCTGAATCACTTGGTAGTGGCTGGAATCATGAGTGGGCACGTTTTAGTCCCGTACCAACCTGGAGCACTGATAAAACTATACATGATCCGTGTCCTGCCGGCTGGCGGGTTCCATCTAAAAATGAGTTACAAATTTTAGTTGATTATAATCAGCCAAATCAAAATTCAATCCTATCTAACTATAAAATAGAAGGAGGAGCTCTTTTCCAATATGACGGGACAAGCAATCGGACTTATATGAGATTTTCTGGTTATCCAGTGTCGGTAAGTCATATTGCTAATATTGGTTACGCTGTATATCTCCAAACAAACCAGACGCATCAAATATTCTATGCGCAAGGAAACGGTGGAGCAGAATCAACAAACGGAATCACTTTTGTAAATAAAGACAATTATGATGCAAATAACATTCGTTGCATTCAAGATAAATAATATTCACCCTGCGTGACAAAAATTAAAAGTCCGACCCCGTGCCGGAACAAATAAAACAGTATTAGTATTAACAATTAAACATGAAACATCATGGAAGATTACAACAAAGAGTATTACTGGGAATTTTATCTGCGTGATAACCCATTGACAAAAGACAATACAAAAGACTGTATTGCCGAAGTGAAAACCGGTCCGAAAACCCTGACCAAAGAAGATACGGCCCGGGAAATCAAACGCACCGGCTCTGAGCTGAAGTTGCCGACCATTCTTTCGGTAACGTCGCAGGACAGTGATATCATTCTCGAAGCCCTGTTGAACGGCGATAGCGTGACAACGGACCTTTGCCAGTTCTCCCCGCGTATCCTGGGTGCTTTCGAGAACTCGGATGCCCAGTTCGACCCGGCTATCCACAAACTGACATTCGACATCGTTCCGACGAAGAAACTTCGCGATGCCTTGAAAAACGTAAAAGTGATCAACATGGGCACAAAAGCCGACGTGGCCCGTATCAGGCTTGTTACCGATACCCTGACCGGCCTGTTCGACGGATCGATTACGGCAAGCGAAGATATTATGATTACGGGTAATAACATCAAAATAACAGGCGACGAGGCTGTGGTAGGCGTTTTCTTCGTTGCTGGCGACGGCACAACGACCAAAGTGACCCGCCGTCTCACCCAGAACGACCCCAGCAAGGTGATCGCCCGTGTTCCGGCGTTGGCCAACGGCAGCTATACATTGCGTATCGTCACACAGTTCAGCCAAAGCAGTACGACTTTGAAAGAAGCACGTACCCTGGAATATCCAACGAAACTGGTGGTAGGCGACTCCGGCGGCGGAGATCGTCCTGAAATCGAATGATTTGCAGGGAGGGTCGATGTAGCGTTGCATCGACACCAAGTGCAGCGTTGCATCGACATCGAGTGTAACGTTGCACTTACACCCAGTGCAACACGGCATCGACTGTCGATGCAAAAACAAGCGTTCTTTGACATGATGAGATTGATAAAGAGAAAAGAAATAATGAGCCAATGTGGCAATTTAGACAAATCTCAAACTATTTACTATATCCATTGGTATATGCAACATTAGCATATTATTCTTATCTTTGTGTTCGTGCTTAAAAACAACAGAGACATGGAAACAACACCGATCAGAAAACTCCCGGTAGGGATACAGGATTTTACCTCTTTGAGGGAAGACGGATATCTATATGTAGATAAGACTGCATTGGTTTACAAAATGGTAACGACCGGCAAACCTTATTTTCTGAGCCGCCCGCGCCGTTTCGGCAAAAGCCTGCTGCTTTCCACGCTCGAAGCTTATTTCCTCGGACGGAAAGACCTGTTCAAGGGACTGGCTATCGAACAACTGGAGAAAGAATGGAAAGTGTATCCGGTGCTTCATCTGAGTCTCAATGCGAAATTCTACGAAACGAAAGAGAGTTTGGAACAAATACTGGAAGGTCATTTTATTCAATGGGAAAAACTATTCGGTAAAACAGATGAAGAGTTAGGTTATGAAGAACGTTTCATGCAAATCATCCAACAAGCCTGTGAGAAAACAGGGGAGAAGGTAGTCGTTCTGATCGACGAATACGATAAACCTCTGTTACGTACATTATTTAATGATGACCTGCACAACGTTTACCGCGAAATGCTGACCGGCTTTTACACCGTCCTGAAAGATGCTGACCGCTACCTACGTTTTGTATTTATCACCGGAGTGACAAAGTTCTCGCAACTGGGTATTTTCAGTAATCTGAACCAACTGATGGATATCAGTATGGCTCCTGCTTACGCAACGATTTGCGGTATGACAAAGGTAGAAATCGAACGCGACTTTCAACCCGAGCTGGCTGCCCTTGCCGCCAGGAACAAGCTGACATACGAACAAACAGTAAATGAAATGACGAAACGTTATGACGGATATCATTTCTCGGAATTCCTGGCGGACGGTATCTATAATCCTTTTAGCGTACTGAATGCACTGGTTCAAGAACGTTTCAGCAGTTACTGGTTCGCAACAGGAACCCCTACGATGCTGGTCGATATGCTGAAAAAGACAGACTACGATCTGCGCCAGCTGGACGGCATAGAAGTGCCGGCAGCCGCACTGACCGACTACCGGGCAGACTTCCATAACCCGGTGCCGATCATTTATCAGAGTGGATACCTGACGATTAAGGGATATGATCCTATAAAGAATTTCTTCATACTCGATTATCCGAATGCCGAAGTGGAATATGGATGGTTGAATTTCATTACTCCATATTATACACCCTTATCGGAATCCATTGCACCGTTTTATATCGGTAAGTTTTGGGATGAGTTGCGTGCCGGTGATGTCGATGCATTTATGGAACGGCTGCGTGCTTTCTTTGCAGACATTCCCTATGAACTGAACGACCGGACCGAACAGCATTACCAGATAATCTTCTATCTGGTCTTCAAACTGTTGGGGCAATATGTAGAAGCCGAAGTTCGCAGTGCCCGAGGGCGTGCGGATGCAGTGGTAAAAACAACCGGCTACATCTACGTATTCGAATTCAAACTGGACGGTTCGGTAGACAAAGCCCTCCAACAGATCGACGACAAAGGCTATCTGATTCCATACACAGTCGATGGCCGCCAGTTAGTCAAAGTCGGCGCCGACTTCAACAAAGAAGACCGCAATATCGGCGAATGGAAAGCCGTTTTCTGTTGATAGGCGGGGTTCGCGGCAGGTGAAAATATAGAAATAAATGAGCTATCCCGTTCCCGTGCCCGACACGGGATCGCAAAGGCACAAACCGTATCCTATATGTATGGTTCACCGATAGGATCGGGTGACTATGTAGTCAATGAGGCCGGTACTGCTGTGGCTGCCGATGATATAGGCTTGACTCTTTACCGCGGAGAATATGATATTTACCTGGTATCCTATAATAGTCAGGATTTTTATCCAACAGCTAATGGGGCAAAGAATCTGATCGAAGTATCCAACGGCAAAGATTTTATGTATTCAAACCTCAAAGGCATCTCTGTCCAACCGACATCGGCTGGCGAAAACATGATGTCGGTTACCTTGCCTGAACCGTTTACACGGCTTTGCTCGAATGTGGTCATAAAGGTACAAGCGAATCGTACCCAACCGGTTTCCGTATCAACATTAGCTGTTTCATCAGTAAATATTACTAAGCTCTCCTGTAATTTATCCTATCAGATGGGGGAAACGGTCTGGAACAATGGTGAAACTGTTCCACAAACAGGTACTGCCGGATTGGGTGAGACAGACTTCTCTAATGGCAACAATGATAATGTACAAGCCGGTCGTGAAAATACAACACCTTTAGTGATACTGCCATTGATAGGAACCGATCCGTTGGAGTTCGAACTCAATCTGAATATAGGTTATATGAAAAATGGTAAACTGACACATAAAATATTCCCCTACAGGCCAAAGGTATATAAATCATTCCTTCCGGGAATGACATACGAGTTCGAATTCACGTTGACATTCTTCGGAGACCAGGAACCGACAGACCTTTCACTGGCTATTCTGGAATATACGACTGTAAAATTTTCGACAGACGAAGTCGGCAAATAATAAAAAGGAGGAAAAGAAATGAGGATGAAACAAGTGGCGATGCAACCGTTAAAATATATAACCTTCCTCAAAATATGGCAACCTATAGGGCAGCAGGGACAAATGAAAAAACTTATCCTACTGCCACCCAGCAGGGAAAGAATCAGAAAGAAAATGGTCCGGGAAGTGAGTCCGACAAGTTAGCCGGATGTACTTATATTGAACTGGCCGGTATTTACAAATATGATCCATCACATACCGACGGTGTAAAAGTGAAATATACTTTTTACCTGGGAGGAAACTTCACGAACGACTATAACATAGCCCGCGATTATTCTTATGACATTACATTCAGGATTGCCGGTCCCAACAGTGCCGACGTGCGTGTAGAGATCACCGATGGGAATGTGGCTATTTTTGATGAAGTAGATGTAATAAAAAATATCATTGTTGATTTTTAAGTTATGAATAAGATTGAATTTGCTAAAAGAATTGCTGCCCGTTTATCTATCTCACAGAGAGAAGCTCTAACGTTTATCGGTACTTACGAAAATATACTTGCGGATGCCCTTATTGATGAAGGGATGATGGTCAGTCAGGGGTTCGGAACCTTCACATTATGGTCGCAAAGCGAACGGCCGGGACGGAATCCCAAAACAGGCATACCGGTAACCATTCCATCGCGTAACAGTGTAAAATTCAAACCGGGCAAAGGCTTGCTCGAATATCTGAATAGTAAAGGAAAACGTAAAGATTGAAGTCTACATTAGAGAGGCTGCAAAAGTAGAGGAGGTATACCAAAGTTCACTGCCCTGTCATCCCGGATCAAGTCCGCCATGACAAAACAAGGTTATGGCATACCTCCTTTGACACTTTTATATTATCAACTTGTTGCAAACATCAGCAACCGCGTTGCCAGCGACGTCAGTACATTCTTCCATCTGCTACCAGAAGAAGGCTGGGGTTGCCGGACTACAACAGGAGGGGTTGATACTGGGGCAGGGGGCGCGGGTACGGGTTCGGAAGGTTCCTGAAGTTGTTTTTTCCGGCTACCACGAACCAGATGATCCAGCATATCTTCGGAGGCCTTATCCATCTTTGATTTGGATAACTGCCCCAGATATATTTGTGTCGTTTGCAGAGACATATGACCGAGCGACTGGCTGATAACCCCTATCTCCGAACCCGACTCCAGCATCAGCGACGCCCAACTATGGCGCATCACATAAGTGGTCAGGGGATAAGGAAGGTTCAGTCTGTCACCGATCTCTTTCAGATACTCGTTCACACGATGTAAAGACGATTGAGCCGTCAATACACCTTTCCCAACCAGCTTTTCGTGCAGGAACGGGAATACCCAGCGAGAATCTTTCCGTTTGTACAACTGCATGATATGGTGCATTTCCGAAGTGATCTTTACCTGTAGGACAGCCTGTGTCTTGCTACGGTTATATTGGATATATCCGTAATGCACATTGTCCTGTTCCAGTTTATAGGCATCTACGAAACACATGCCGCGGGCATAGAAAAGAAAAAGGGAAAGATGAAGAGCCTCCAGTTGCTCCGGTCTGTCAGACAGATCGAGACGGGCCAGCCTCTTGATGTCACGCTCGGGAAGAGCCCGTTTACGGGTGGAAGGGACTGTGATATGCAGTCCCGCAAAAGGATTTCCGGCAGGATCATGATAATGCAGATCTTTTTTTATATTATTATAGATCGCTTTCAGATTGCGCAGGTAAAAGTCCTGGCTGCCGGGACTAAGTTCATCATTTCTTGATTTCTTATCCTGCAACAGCCACATGACAAATTCCTGTACCAACCCTGCCGTCAGGTCTGCAATAGTCAGTTCCCTTACTTTACGACCTTTGTAGGCCACAAACTTATTCCATGCACTTCGGTAATTGGCAGCGGTCCTGTCCCTGCCTGCTTGTATCTTCCGCTCGATCAGGCGATTTACGCAATCGCGTAACGGAGGATAAATCTGCTTAAATTCTATATCCATCATAATTGTTGATTTAGTTCGGCAAAAATGCAAGTAAATTCAATAAAATATCCGGTATATAGAAACAAAAAGAAAACAAGATAGTTTGACTATCAAGCTGAATTGAATGAAAAAGGATCTGAAAATATCCTTATTATAGTAACTTTTTACTCGTGCAGCGCTTCAATCAACAGAGTGATATTGGCTGTAAACAACCTGACGGATATAGCCAACAGGATAATGCCGAAAAACTTACGGATGATATAGATACCGCCTTTTCCCAGCAGATGTTCCACCTGCTTAGTCATACGCACCACAAAATATACCCATAGCATATTCAGTATCAAAGCGACTACAATATTGATACTGGCATACTCGGCCCTCAATGAAAGCAGGGTTGTAAACGAACCGGCACCGGCCAGCAAGGGGAAGACCAGAGGCACCAGCGTGGCTTCCTTGATCGGTCCGTTATTCTTGAAGATCTCGATATCCAGTATCATTTCCAACGACAGCAGGAAAATAACGAATGCACCCGCCACAGCAAACGATTCGATATCCACATGGAATAGTTTCAAGAGAAAATCGCCAGCATAAAAGAAGCCGATCATCAGGATAAAAGATATAACCGTTGCTTTTAAAGCATTCACGTCTTTTCCTTTTTCCTTCAGATTGATGATAATGGGGATGGAACCAATGATGTCGATTACGGCAAACAGTACGATGAAAGCACTTATCATCTGTTGAAAATTAAAATCTGCGAACATATCCGGTCCTCCATTTAAAGTTATTATCTGTGAAGGTACTAATTTTCAGTAAGAACACGTATCTTTGAATCCGATATTAACAAAAAAATTATGGGCATAGTAATTGGTATAGACGTAGGAGGGAGCACTACCAAAATAGTGGGGATCGACGATAAGGAGATCCGGAATCCCATGTTTGTCAAGGCAACCGACCCGGTAACATCGCTGTTTGGTGCTTTCGGTAAGTATTTATATGAGAATGATATTCCCCTTTCCGACATAGAGAAAGTGATGCTCACCGGTGTGGGCAGTGCATACATCAATCAGCCGCTCTATGGTTTGCCTACAGCCAAAACAGATGAATTTCTGACTAACGGACTCGGGGCGCAGTATCTGACGCAGCTGGATAAGTTGATCGTTGTCAGTATGGGAACGGGGACTTCGTTTGTAAAAGTGGACGGTCCACTGATCGAACATATCGGCGGTATAGGGATCGGTGGGGGTACCATACTGGGGTTATCCCGCCTGCTACTTAAAACGCAGGATTTTCACCAGATTGTCAAGCTGGCCCTGAAAGGAGATATAACGACTATAAACCTGCAAATCCAGGATATCTGTAATATACCTTTGCCCGGACTGCCTCTGGATGCGACAGCCTCTACTTTCGGAAAGGCGGGAGCCAATTCATCGCAGGAAGACGTAGCGTTGGGTATTATTTACATGGTACTTCAATGCATCGGGCAATCAGTGATCCTTGCTGCACTGAACAGCGACATACATGATTACGTCCTGATCGGGAATCTGACGAAATTGCCGCAATGTGAAAGTATTTTTCCCCGGCTGGAAGAAATGTACGGGGGGCATTTCCTGATACCGGAATATGCAGAATACCGGACGGCGATCGGTGCGGCACTGACCTATATTAATAACCGGCAACATCAGGAGATAAAATAGCCGGATAATAAAAAAGCGTCAGCAGGCATATGAACCTTACTGACGCTTTTGATGATATATTATCCAAAGTATAGTCCTTGTTGTATTCCGTTGCTTACCAATATCTGCCCGTTTTTACGTTGTATGTAAATTTTGTTTTCTCTGGCCAGCCATCCGATTGCTAAGGTGGTATCTTCGTGGCTCAGGTCAATCCGTCTGCTCAGTTCTGGTATTGTCAACTCTCTTCCTTCATTCAGCACATGCCAGACTTTGCCGGCATTTTCTCCGATCTTCTCTAGTTCCATAATTATAATTTTATTAGATAATACATGTCCTCTTTCTAGAATAAAACAAAAGAGAACTCTTTCGGTTCATTTTTTCTTTCTTTGTTTAAACTTTTGCAAAGTACATAGATTTGAACGGAACGATCAATACCTATTATTGGGTTTCTATGTCCTGTTTTTGCGATTATTGGTGTAGAAAACTCAAATATGCTATCTTTGAAAATCATTTATCAGGACAATATGGAGGCAAACATACAAATATTTGACATTCCCACGGATTTTATTGCAGGCGACAATATCACCGGAGACATGCTGAATCGCTACGTGCGCTTTTCATGTAAAATGAAAGCAGTGCTTTTTGCATTTTGTGTAGAAGGTTCTGTCCATGCTACAATCAACCTGTCTGAATACACAATCAAAAAAGATGATTTTATCACATTAACGCCGGACAGTTTCGTCCAGCTCAATGACGTTTCTCCGGATGCTCATTTCTTCTACGCCTGCTTTTCGCAGGATTTCATGGAGAATAATAACCTGGTCTTAACAACCGTACGGTTACTTCCTATACTGGCTGAGAATCCGGTCATCTGTTTATCGGAAGATCTTTCACAGTTATATCAGGATATCTTCAAACCGTTGATCCATGCTTATTCATTGCCTTGTACGCTGGAGAATAAGGAGATCATTAAATCCGTTTTCACTATTTTTATGCAAGGTACGGCCGAATTGTATAAGAATCACGGCAAGTGGAAAAGCGCATTGCATTCACGCAGTAAAGTGATGTGCCGTGAGTTTATCAAACTGGTCATGTCGAATTATACGAAACAACGGAGCGTTGCTTTTTATGCGGAACATCTGGGTGTTACCGTTTCCCATTTTTGTTCGACCATAAAAAAGGAAACAGGAAAGACGGCGCTCGAAATAATAACCGCCATTGTTATGATGGACATTAAAGCACAGCTGAAATCAACGGAACTTCCGATCAAGGAGATTGCCTTTTCGCTGGGATTCAACAATATGTCGTTCTTCAACAGATATTTCAAAAGGCATACCGGCATGACACCACAGGAGTACCGCAACAGTTAAACTGTAACTTTTTTCACTGCGATTTCAGTAACCGGAGAAAATCATCTTTATAGCTGGAGGATATTTCTATCTCCGTATTATCTTCCAGGACGATGTAACCGCCGGAGTTTTTGTGGTATGACCTGACACAATGAAGATTGATTATATGTGATTTGTGTACACGGACAAACGGGAACGGCAATATCTCGCTGAAATATTTCAGAAAACGGCAGACCATCTTCTTGCTTTTATCTTTCAAATAGATGTCGGTGAAATTTCCGTTTCCCTGCAACCGGATGATATCTTCCATCTTTATCACTTCAAATCCTTCGAGAGTAGGGAGGATCACCTGGCGCTTCTCCGGTTTCGGCTCGCGCATGTTTTCAATCAGAATCTGATTGCGATTGAATATCTCCCGGTTGACGATGTGTTGCTGTACCTTATTTACGGCAAGGATCAGTTCTTCGATGCTGACCGGTTTCAGCAGATAGTAAGCTGCACTCTGGTTCAACGCCCGGAGTGAATATTCAGAAAAGGCGGTGACAAATATGGTTTCGAAATACAGGTCTTTACATCCTTCCAATACGTCGAATGCATTGCCGTAGGGCATTTCCACATCCAGAAACACCAATTGCGGTTCCAGTTCATGGAGTAAAGGGACGGCCGATTTACAGTCGTGGGCTTCTCCGACCACTTCGATGACCGGACAGTATTTTGCCAGATAATTCTTCAATGCCTCACGGGCAGCCGATTCATCTTCAACGATGACGCTTCTTATTTTCTGTAGCATTTCCATATTCAGAGTCTTCTGTTTTTATATATCGTTCAGACAAAGATACTATTTTAAGCCATAAAAAAAATCCCCTGTTCCGGACAATTATACCGAAACAGGGGATTCTGAATTTTATCTATGGCAAGTTCTTAGAACTTAGACATATTCAGGTCTTTATCAACCAGTATGCCATCGATGGCCTTCAGGTTGAACTTGACTTTGCGTTTTGCTTTCAGCTTCAGGATGAACAGGTCGGTTGTACCTTCCAAGACTTCCTTGTCACCGAGATTAACGAAAGTAGGATACAAGGCCTTCTGACCATTTGTATGCAGACGGTCGTAAGTAAGGTTCTCCATGACTTTCAGGTTCAACGGTTCTATGCCGACAAATTCGTAATCCTGCTGGTCGTACGGCAAAGCGAAACTCAATGCGTTAACCGCTTTGAGGTCTGTACCTGTAACCTTGACTTCCACGATCTCGTCTTTGTTGTAGGACTGTTTAGGTGCGCTGATCCCGATCGTTCCGGCTACTTTTGCAGTATCCTGTTCTTCGATGCCGCCATCCAGTTGAGTGGCAACGACGGATATATCGTAAGCATCGATCAGGTCGTTCTGATTGATATCGCCGGCACTTACATAATCGAAGTCGCTGTCACCTTTACGCAGACCTGTGTAGTTCATGTAAGAAGTCAGGTCATTGCTGTCGATCTTCTTGTCGTTGTTGATATCGCCCGGCAGGTAGCTTTCTGTTCCCGGTACCTTGAAGACGTACAATTCGCGGCCTGAACCGTAATTGCCGACACCTTCCGTTACATTCAGTTTGATGTAGCGGGCTTTCGGTTTATCCTTGAATTCGAATATCTTCACATCACCGTTGCGTTCGAACTTGAAGGAATCGACCGGTATCCAGTTTTCTTTATCCATACTGTAAGAGACGAAACCTCTCAGCATTGTTCCGTTACCGCCGTCCTGACGTGACAGATAATGGAATTTATCCAGCTGGTTAACCGTGCGCAAGTCGATGATCATATCGAACGGTATAGCATTCTTGCGGTATTTCGTATGGAACATGTCTCCCAGTTCAGCAAAGTCGAACAAACGGAAGATTTCGAAACCACCCTGTTCTTCGGCAGTCACTTCACCCCGGATTCCCTTGATAGCAAACTCGAGCGGGTTCGATTTCGTCTTCACATTGAAGGAAGACCAATCGGAATAACCGTTCTTATTTACAGAACGAATCTTGAAGGCATAATCAGTTTCGGCTTCCAGTCCGTCGAACAACAATTCTGTATTTCTGATAGTCGTGTACAACATATCGTTGAATTCAATTTCGTAGAAGTCGGCACCTGCCACTTTATTCCAGGTCGGTTTCAATGAATAGGCTTCCAGGTTTTCATCTGTAACCTGTGCAACAGGAGCGGCCAGTGTACCGGTCGAAACACGGTGGCTGTTACCCATATCGAATTTGTAACCCTCAAAGCTGATGCTTGTTTCGTTCGCTGTGATATCCGCAGAAGCGAGCTTTACCAATAACTGCGGGTTCTTAGTGATCGTTACCTTTTCAAACTCGCTTCCTTTCGTTGCAAACTTGTTCAGGTTGGGTGTTGCATCATAGAAATAAACGTTTTCACCTTTCAGGAATTCGTCCATCGAACGGGCTTCCGTCAGCTTTACCTTGTTTTTACCAACTTTGGCAGCCACTTTTTTCGGCATTTCGGAAACATTGATACGGAGTTCGGTTGCTTTATCTTTTACGAAACCGTCAAAGCTGCCTACTGCCGGCCGGATTGTAATCGTTACATTATTCTTACTGCCTACTTCCGATTCGATCCGGGTCGTTACACCTTCACCTTTCAAATAGGCTTGTGTCGTGCCATCGTCGTCATATTCAGTAAACGAACTGTTACCGTCCGGATAAATTTCATAAACGCGCAGGTTCTTATTGATCTCGGTAACATTATTATTAGGGTTAGTCATCGGAATGATGGCGCCGCTCTTTACAAATACCGGCAACTTCCATAACGGAGAAGCAAAATTGTTGACAACACAGTTGCCTTCATATTTTTCTCCGGTAAAATAGTCTACCCAGGTTCCTTCCGGTAGATAAATGCCGTCGCGTATATCGTTACCTTTTTCATCTGCCTGTGTTTCCTGATAGATAGGGGCAACCAGGAAATACGGTCCGTACATGAACTGATATTCGGTTGCTTTACCATAAGTATACTGATTCGGGTATTCCAGGAACATGGCACGGATCATCGGCTTACCATCTACTGCTTCCTTTGCAATGCTGTAGGCATAAGGCATCAACTCCGATTTCATTTTCAGATACCAGCGGTTGATAGATGTTGCCGGTTCGCCAAGGGCATGCGGATATTTCTCATTGGCACCCCAACCGTCCATATTCAACTGCATCGGCGTCCAGGTCTTCCACTGGAAATCGCGTGTGTTCATTGCCAGGTTCTTTCCGCCGAAGATACCATCCATGTCGGAAGTGATATTCGGTTGTCCGGATAATCCCGAACCGATATAAGTCGGGATATGGAAACGGATATATTCCCACTGGCCGCCTGTCTGGTCGCCCGACCAGATACCGGCATAACGTTGCGTACCGGCCCAACCGTCAAGGGAGATAATGAAAGGACGCGCATCGTTACCATAATAAGGCATGATATGACCTACGTCAGCCACACCGTTCAGTCCGAATGAATAACCGGCACCTACCCAAGCCACGTCGGTCTTCAAAACACGGACACCGGCATCGCGCACTTCTTTTACGATATCACGCTGTAACAAGGCACTGATTTCGGGTTTCGGATGCAAATCCGACTGTGTCCAAAGTCCGATTTCGACACCATTTTTATGAGCATAATCAGCCAGACTTTTCAGGTTCTGGATATTTCCGTCCAATGTTTCGGTCTGTCCGTATCCGGCACCGTAACCGTCGTTTGGCAATAACCAGCCGAACGGCATATCGTGGTTCTTGTAGCGGTCGATCACGGCACGGGCGGAGAACTGGTAATTGTTCTTTTCGCCGTTCAGGGATTCTTTTACACCACCGTTGTCTTTCTGGCTTTCCTTGTAACGTTTGCCGTCTTCAAAAAGGATACCTTTCTCGTCTTCCACCCAGTAGTCGCGGTTATAAGCATTCAGGTGTCCCTGATAGAAACCGAACTTCGGTAATAAAACCGGATTACCTGTCAGCTGATAGAAATCGTTCAACAGGGATACGGCACCGTCATTGACCATATAGAACGCATCCAGGTAATCGGTATCATGTGACAATATTACTGTCCCTTTTTCGGCTGCACCGAAATCATATTTACCTTGTTTGAAGGTGTACCACATAAAGCCGTAGCCATTGGTAGACCAATAATAGGGGGCAGGCGAGGCAACGCCGCCATCGGTCCAGCTGTTCTGGTTTTCGATAGCGATCGCTTTTCCTTTATGCGAGAAGCGCCCGTTCTGTACACCACCGCCATAGAAGTATTCGCCGGGATTTTCCTTTAAGGTAAGGATTGTTTTTCCCTTATCATAAAGAACAGGTTTTACCTCCTCCAGGACAACTTTGTCTGTTGCCAGATTGGTCACCTTCAACAGGGAAGTGCTTTTATCCAGTTCCAGTCTGATCTCTTTGGTGCTGATAGAAATAGTCTTATTATCTTCTTTCAGCGTTAACGGAGATACCGGTTTTCTCGGGTTATCGACCAGGATCTGTGCTTCCGGTTTGGCCTCCGGGTCACGGATGATCCCTCCGTTGACGTCCTGAAATACTCTGAAGATGTTCTCTCCATAAAAGTCAAAGGCCATTCTCTGATTATCGGAGAACAGGAGTTCAACAGTCGTAGGATTGATCTGTTTCACACCGACAATTTTCTTATCCTGCTGTATTTCCATACATACATTGTCGGCTCTTTGTATGGCTTGCATGGATAAGGGTGAAAACAAGGGGAAGGCCAAAGCGAGTATGAGCACTTTCCTTTGTTTCATTTTTCTAATAGTGTCATTCATGTTGATGTTGTTTTAACGAATAAATGATTTAAGCAACAAACTTACAGGATATAATTATCATTAGCAAAAAATAATAAATATATCCTATAACAAAATTTCATGCGCAATCAGACAATAAGGGGGAATCTGAGCAGGACGATCACGCCTGTATCTTCATCATCTCCTTCCTTCTCAGTAATTTCGATCGTGATATGCATACCGTACAAGCTGTTCAATAGGTTGATACGCTCACGGGTATTAGTCAGGCCGCGTGAATGATGCTCTTTCTGGTGCCGGGTTTTAAGCTCGTTGCTTTTTTTCAGTCCGATCCCATTGTCTTCGATTTTAACACAAAGACTATTGCCTTCCGGCTTTACGGACAGTTTCAGCAGGCCACCGGACTCTTTATACCGTAAGCCATGCCAGATCGCATTTTCCAACTGGGGTTGTATCAGCATGTTAGGCACAGATATATGGTCGGTGTCAAGCGATTCATCCACATCTGTCTCGTAAACAAACTTATCGCTGAAACGCATGTGTTCCAGATCGAGGTATTCTTTCAATTGTTCGAGCTCCGTCGAGAGCGGCGTAAAGTCTTTATTGGAGTTTTCCATTATATTTCGCATCAGGCGGGAATAGGAGGAAAGATACTTATTCGCCTCCAACTCATTATTCTGGGCAATAAACTGATTCACACTATTCAGGCTGTTGAAGATGAAATGAGGATTCATCTCACGGCGCAACGACTGGAGGGCTATCTTTTTATTCTTCCGTCTGATGGAATACCAGGCTTTGACGATAAACACGAGAAAAATAAGGATCAGGACAATCGAGCCGATCAGTACATAGTTGAAGGTGTTTTTCTTTCTGATCAGTTCGTCTTTCAGGATACGTTCTTTCTCCAACTGGGCGATACGGGCTTCATGTGCCTGAAAGAATTTCTGGTCTATCAGTGTGCTGTCCGATTTAACCAGCGGTTCCAGTTTTTCCATAAAGTCTGCATATAAGTCCAAGGCTTTCCGTTGCTGGTTCCCTTTCCTGTATTGCTCGACCAGCTGTTCCAGGCTTTTCTTAGCCTCTATCGTATGGCCCTCCTTCAACGCCATATCATAGGATTGCTGAAGGGAGGCGAGAGCTTTTACCTGTTGGCTATCGGCGGCATATACTTTGGCAATTTCTCTTTGTACCTTGATGGTTTCTACCGGTTTGTCCTTCACTTCAGACAATATGCTGTTCAGGTTACCTATGGCGGCTTCCTTATTATCCATGACCAGGTTGACATTTGCCATCTGATGGAAGGCGGCGACCCGATCCTCCTGTTGTTCCGGTTTGTAGGAGGTGTTCAGTAATTCAATATTTCGCTGTATATAAGGAGATTGTGCAACTGGGTTTGAGATATTCTTTAACCGGTTCACATCATTCGTATTCAGTTCAATAAAATTAGTGTCCTGTGACAGGTGGGCGGCATTGCCATAACTTAAAATAGCCTCTTGTATCTTCCCTTGTATCTCCTGTATCCTTGCCATTTCACGGTCAACCCGTGCTATCTTTTCATTGTTTTTGATTTTGTAAAACAACTGGCGGGCACTGATAAGATAATTCATTGCTTTCTCGTATTCCCCCTGTATCATGAGTGTTTTTGCCAGTGCTTCATAATCCGTCGCAACCGAATAATCCGACTTTCCGCTTTCCAGTGACGTGGAGAGTTTCATCACTGCTTTTCTGGCACTGTTTTGATAGACAGGAGGAACGGAATCCTGTGCTGTCATTGTTATGCAGGGACCTGTTAGCAGCCATATTGTCAAATATATAATCAGTCTGTTCATATCATGTTTTATTGAGATTGTAAAGTAAATATAAGTAAAACATTTATATCCTATATTTCACCAACTCAAAACGCCGGTTCACACATTCTTCCCGGAATCTTAATTATTAACATTCTATTTTTGAGCCATAAACCTATTAAAAAAATTCCGAATATGAAAAGAATTATTCTACTATGTGTCTTATTCACAGCATTAACAACATCAATAGGCTGCATACTGGAAGCCAGAAACGTAACGGCGAATGCAGAGCCTGCCAGTACACCGGTCACAAATGCCGTAACTGCCAAAAAGACGAAAATACAGGTTGCTATCCTGCTGGATACTTCCGGCAGCATGCAGGGACTGATCGAACAGGCTAAATCCCGTCTGTGGAATATAGTCAATACACTCACGACGCTGAAATATAAGGGAGAGACACCGGAAATAGAGATTGCCTTATACGAATATGGCAGTTATATGCTGTATAAAGGTGATTATATCCGGCAAATAACCCCTTTGACAGTCGATCTCGACCTGATCTCGAAAGAATTATTCGCCCTGACAACCAGCGGAAGCGAAGAGTATTGCGGTACAGTCATCCAGCGGGCAGTAAAAGAGTTGGAGTGGGGGCAAAACGAAGCGGATATGAAACTGGTCTATATTGCCGGCAATGAAGAGTTTACGCAGGGTTCTGTCTCTTACAAAACGGCTATTGCCGATGCCTTGAAGAAGAATATATTTGTCAATACAATCCATTGCGGTGATGAAGAAATCGGTGTCCGTGACTATTGGAAGGATGCCGCTTTGAGAGGAAACGGCAAATTCTTCAATATAAATGCCGATGCGACTGTCCGTGCCATCAAAACACCTTTTGACCCGCAGATCATCCTATGCAACAATAAGTTGAACGATACTTATATCAGTTATGGCTCTACCGGGAGAGAACGTAAAATGAATCAGATTGCCCAGGACAAAAATGCCGGTACAATATCGTCGGCCAATTATGCCGAACGTGCCGTAAGCAAATCCGGATCTGCTTACAAAAATACGTCATGGGACCTGGTAGATAAGATGAAAGAAGACCAAAACGTCTTGTTGAGCATCAAAAAGGATGAACTGCCCCAAGAACTGCAAAACAAGTCTACAGAAGAAATAAAGAGCATCATCACCCAAAAGGAAAAGGAGAGAACAGCTATCCAAAAAGAAATAGCCGAACTGGCAATCAAACGCCAGGCTTATATCGAAGAGCAACTTAAAAAGGAAGGAGATGACAGCGGAGACGATCTGGGTAAAGCAATCACCAGCTCCATCCTGACATTTGCCAACCTGAAAGGGTATACGGTGGAAGCAGAATGATGACTAGTCTCTACATGTTCCAATTACATAGTTTTTCTGTAAAAGACCGTTCACCCTTCACCTTTACAATAGTAACAAACTGTCATATAGATTACTATAAAGGTAAATAGTAGATGAATGAATAAAGAAAAAGGTGAACGGTTACTTTAAACCATTCACCTTTTGAAATATAAATGAATACATACCGAGGAAGTAAGTTCAGAGTTATTGGAAGATAAGGCGTGAAAAGGTAGTTGTTTGCTTATTGACGTAGGTCATTAAGCTTGCCGATATACGTCGCAATGCTTACCGAACCACGTCGACAAGCTTAACGACGTAGGTCGGTAAGTCAATAGCTTATTGTACCAGAGATAAAAGTAAAAGACTTTTGAGTTAATACATAATAGCCTGGCTATTACTGTGCAGTAATATAAAACAAAAAAGGTGAAGGGTTTAAAGCAACCCTTCACCTTTTCGATCAATCATTCACCTATCATTCACCTCTATAGCAATCTGTATAATAACATATTAATGCCAAGCAGGCGAAGGGTGAACGGTTTATATGATATTTTATACATAGTGAGTAACTCACTTATTTATCCGATCAGCTGAACACTGCGTTTAATAAATTTGCTCAATGCTTCACCCTTCAGCATACCGTTGGCAAGCAGTGCCAGGTCGATTAACTGGCTGACCAGCTTATTGCTACCTGCATATTCTGCCAGGATTGCATTACGTTGCGAAGTCAGTTCGTCGATCTTATGGTTCGTGTTTGTCATATCTTCTTTTTCAGCAGAAGTAATCTCTTCTTCCTTTTTCTTGTTCTGCGCTTCACGAAGGTCTTCCTGACGTGCTTTCCAACCTTTCAGGTCCGCTAGGATCGGTTTCAGTTTTTCTTCGCAGTTCTGTTCTTCCTCAGAAAGTACCTTCTTAACCAATTCGTGATCGGTATTCAACACAAGATTGTAGTTGTCAGGCATTTCTCCGTAGAATGACATTCCCGGCTGCATAGCAGACATTTCACGCATACGACGCATATATTCGCTCTGGGTCAGCATAACCGGATTAGAGTTTTCACCCAATGCTTCGAATGTAACGATGAAATCGGTCTTTTCGATCTTCGGCAGTTGGCTTTTGAACATTTCCTGCAAAGCATTCTTCTGGTCTTCATTCAGTGTAACCTGACCAACGTTATCCTTACGGATCAGATTGTCGATCGTATCGCTGTCCACACGAACAAAACGGGTTTTGTCGAATTTCTGTTCCATCTGGCTGATAGCATGGACATCCAGCTGACCGTCCATAATCAATACACTGTATGCTTTATCTTTAGCGGCCTGGATATAGCTGTACTGGTCGTTTACATTCGTAGTGTACAGATAGATCAGGTTTCCTTCCTTATCTGTCTGGTTGGCTTCCACCAATGCTTTATATTCTTCAAATGTATAATATTTACCGTCTACGTCTTTCAGAAGGGCGAACTTGGCACCACGATCATAGAACTTTTCGTCGCTCAGCATACCGTACTGGATAAACAGTTTCAGGCTATCCCATTTTTCTTCGAACTGAGGACGGTCGTTTTTAAACATTTCTTCCAGGCGGTCGGCCACTTTCTTTGTGATATGATTGGAAATTTTTTTCACATTCTGGTCGCTCTGCAAATAAGAACGGGAAACGTTCAATGGAATATCCGGAGAATCGAGTACGCCGTGCAACAATGTCAGGAATTCAGGAACGATACCTTCTACAGAATCGGTTACAAATACCTGGTTGCTGTATAACTGGATCTTATTGCGATGCAGGTCGAGGTTACTCTTGATGCGCGGGAAGTAGAGGATACCGGTCAGGTTGAACGGATAATCCACATTCAAGTGAATCCAGAACAATGGTTCTTCCGACATTGGATACAGGTCGCGATAGAATTTCTTATAGTCTTCATCAGTCATATCGGCCGGTTTGCGAACCCATGCCGGAGTGATATCGTTGATGATGTTATCTTCGTCGGTATCGACATATTTACCGTCTTTCCATTCCTGCTTTTTACCGAATGCGATAGGAACGGGGAGGAAACGGCAGTATTTTGTCAGCAGGCCGCTGATCTTGTCTTTATTCAGAAAGTCCTTGTTTTCGTCGTCGATATACAGGATAATATCTGTACCACGGTCGTCTTTCTGTGTTTCTTCCAACGTATATTCGGGAGTTCCGTCGCAACTCCATTTCATAGGAACAGCGCCTTCTTTATAAGATTTGGTTACAATTTCCACTTTCTTTGAAACCATGAAAGAAGAATAGAAACCAAGACCGAAATGTCCGATAATAGCAGCTGCATCGTTCTTATATTTTTCTACGAACTCTTCAGCACCGGAAAATGCGATCTGGTTAATGTATTTGTCAATTTCTTCGGCTGTCATACCGATACCACGGTCAGAAATCTTGATGATCTTGTCGTCGAAACTAACCTGAACGGTCAGGTCGCCCAGCTCTCCTTTAAATTCACCGACAGATGCCAGGGTTTTCAATTTCTGTGTAGCATCCACAGCATTCGATACTAATTCACGAAGGAAGATTTCGTGATCACTATACAAAAACTTCTTGATGATAGGGAAGATGTTCTCACTTGTAACACCTATGTTTCCTTGTTTAGCCATTTTGTTTATATTTTTAATGTTATAATAATTCGTTTGACGTTACGATATAAACAAAAAAAATGCCAGATAGGTTCTATCTGACATTTTGACTTTATTACCGGAAGAAACGACTTATTCCTGTCCTTTCTTTTGTACGGATGTTACTATTTTCTGTTCATCTTTATTGAAGTCTACAACGATCTTGTCGCCTTCGCCAACGGATGCACGGATTATCAACTCGGCCATTTCATCTTCCAGATATTTCTGGATGGCACGCTTCAGCGGACGGGCGCCAAACTGCACATCGTAGCCTTTCGTTGCAATGAAATCTTTTGCCTCGTCGGTAAGTACCAGTTCGTAGCCCAGACCACAAACACGTTTGTAAAGTCCTTGTAACTCAATATCAATGATCTTGTGGATCGCATCTTTATCAAGCTGGTCGAACATGATGATATCGTCGACACGGTTCAGAAATTCAGGAGCGAATGCTTTATTCAGTGCTTTCTGAATCACACCACGAGAGAAGTCCTTATCCATTTCACCGGCTGCCTGCGAACTGAATCCGACGCCACGGCCGAAGTCTTTCAACTGACGTGTTCCGATATTGGAAGTCATGATCAGAATCGTATTCTTGAAGTCGATCCGTCTGCCAAGACTGTCAGTCAGGCGACCTTCGTCCAATACCTGCAACAGCAAGTTGAATACATCCGGATGCGCTTTTTCGATCTCGTCGAGCAATACAACGGAGTAGGGTTTACGACGAACCTTTTCCGTCAGCTGGCCACCTTCCTCGTAACCTACATATCCCGGAGGTGCACCGATCAGGCGGGAAACCGCGAACTTTTCGAGATATTCACTCATATCGATACGAATCAATGAATCAGCCGAATCAAACAGATATTCAGCCAACTTTTTAGCCAAGTGAGTTTTACCTACACCAGTTGGGCCGAGGAACATAAAGGTTCCGATCGGTTTGTTCGGGTCTTTCAATCCTACACGGTTGCGCTGGATCGCTTTTACGATCTTCTGGACGGCATCGTCCTGGCCGACTACCTGCTTCTTCAAGTTGTCTGCCATTTCCAGCAGTCTCAGGTTTTCTGCTTTGGCAATACGCTGAACAGGTACGCCTGACATCATGGCTACCACTTCAGCTACTTTGTCTTCGTCTACTGTTTCACGATGTTCCTGCAATTCCTGTTCCCACTTAGCTTTCGCTGCTTCCAGCTGCAACAGATACTGACGTTCTTTATCACGGAAACTTGCAGCCAGTTCGAAGTTCTGTGACTTTACGGCAGCCAGTTTTTCGGTTTTCGTATCTTCTATTTTTGCTTCCAGTTCCTCGATACTCTTCGGTACTGTAATATTAGATATATGTACGCGAGAACCGGCCTCGTCCAAAGCATCGATTGCCTTATCCGGGAAGTTACGGTCGCTGATATATCGTTCCGTCAGCTTTACACAAGCATCCAGCGCCTCGTCCGTATAGATCACATTGTGATGTTCTTCATAACGGGGCTTGATATTTTTCAGAATCTGCAATGTCTCTTCTGCTGTTGTCGGGTCGACAATCACTTTCTGGAAACGACGTTCCAAAGCACCGTCTTTCTCGATGTTTTTACGATATTCATCCAGCGTCGTAGCACCGATACATTGTATTTCACCACGTGCCAGCGCCGGTTTCAGCATATTGGCAGCGTCCATAGAACCGGAAGCCGATCCTGCTCCGACAATGGTATGTATTTCATCGATAAACAGAATGATGTTCGGATTCTTTGAAAGTTCGTTCAAAATTGCTTTGATACGTTCTTCAAACTGTCCGCGGTATTTTGTTCCGGCCACGATAGAGGCCATATCCAGACTGATCACCCGCTTATCGAACAACACACGTGATACTTTACGCTGGATAATGCGCAGGGCAAGTCCTTCTACAATAGCAGACTTACCCACCCCCGGTTCACCGATCAGTACCGGATTGTTCTTTTTACGCCGGCTTAAAATCTGTGCCAGGCGTTCAATCTCTTTCTCACGACCAACAATCGGGTCCAAGCGGTTTTCGGCAGCGGCACGTGTCATATCCGTACCAAAATTGTCCAATACCGGAGTATCGTTCGGTGACTTGGACTGTGCGGCACCGGTACCTGAAGAGGAGCGGGGGGATTCCTTACGTGAAGAGAAATCTTCTTCTTCATCGTCCTCGTCATCCGTATAACCGTCACTGATTTCGTCTATCTCTTCCAGTTCTTCCATACGGTTCATGTTTGTTCCGTTTGCCAGATTGTTATATACGTTACGGTAGTTTATACCGGCTTCACCCAATACTTTGGCGGCAACATTGAACTCTTCTTTCAGAATAGCAAGAAGCAGATGTTCCGTACCCGTCTCGTCTGTTTTAAACAAACGTGACTCTAGCATACTCATGCGCAATACGCGTTCAGTTGTTTTACTGATGGCTATATCGTGTAATTCGGACTCTTCAGTTTCAAATGTATTTTTGATCTCCTGCTCAATCCTCTTCTTTATATCGAATACGTCGGCATGCAAATCATGCAGCAACTGCATGGCTTTGCCATCACCGTCGCGGATGATACCAAGCATTAAGTGTTCCGGCCCGATATAACTGTTCTGAAGCCTGGCGGCTTCTTCGCGGCTATACTCTATAACGTCGATCAGCCTTTTCGAATAATTATTTTTCATATTATATGAATCCTTATCTATTATAATAATGTACTGTGAATGCAAAATTAATAAACTCTCTATATATACCTAACAAATTTCATGCCATTATTCCTTAAGAAACCCCCAATATTTCTGAATAATAAAATTTCAGCGTAAAAACTTTCGTGATAATGGGAAAAGCGTTACCTTAGTGCACTTTTTAAAAGGTGAGATATTGAGTGTAATTAATATAAAACTAAATGGTTGATCAAGACAGAATTATTAAGATTAACATCGAGGAGGAAATGAAATCGGCATACATTGACTATTCAATGTCTGTTATTGTTTCGCGCGCCCTTCCGGATGTTAGGGATGGTTTTAAACCGGTTCATCGTCGTATTTTGTTTGGAATGAATGAATTGGGTAATACATCCGACAAACCTTATAAAAAATCTGCGAGAATTGTTGGTGAAGTTTTAGGTAAATATCATCCACATGGCGACTCGTCCGTCTATTTCGCAATGGTTCGTATGGCACAAACATGGTCTATGCGTTATACGTTGGTTGATGGACAGGGAAACTTCGGTTCAGTGGACGGTGACAGTCCTGCCGCTATGCGTTACACCGAGGCAAGATTAAGTAAACTTGCCGAGGAAATGCTCCGGGATATCGAGAAGGATACGGTAGATTTTCAGTTGAACTTCGATGACACACTGAAAGAACCGACTGTATTGCCGACCCGTATTCCTAACCTGCTGGTAAATGGTGGTTCTGGTATCGCAGTTGGTATGGCAACCAATATGCCGACACACAATTTGAGTGAAGTACTCGACGGATGTATTGCCTATATCGACGCTCGCGGAGATATTGATGTAGAAGGATTGATGCAATACATCAAAGCGCCCGACTTCCCGACTGGTGCTACAATTTACGGATATGCCGGTGTAAAAGAAGCATTCGAAACCGGTAGAGGACGTATCATTCTTCGTGGTAAAGCAGAAATTGAAGTAGAAAATAATCACGAAAAGATTATTATCACTGAAATCCCTTACCTTGTTAATAAGGCAGAACTGATCAAGTATATAGCCGACCTGGTTAATGACAAGCGTATCGAGGGTATTTCTAATGTAAACGATGAGTCAGACCGTAACGGTATGCGTATCGTCGTCGACGTGAAACGTGATGCCAATTCAGGCGTTGTACTGAATAAATTATATAAGCTGACTGCCCTGCAATCTTCTTTCAGTGTAAACAATATCGCTTTGGTTAACGGCCGTCCGAGACAGTTAAACCTGAAGGATATGATCAAGGCTTTTATTGAACATCGCCATGAAGTTGTTATCCGTCGTACCCGTTTCGAACTGAAGAAGGCTGAAGAAAGAGCGCATATCCTGGAAGGTTTGATCATTGCTTCTGATAATATCGACGAAGTAATTGCTATCATCAAATCATCCAAGAGCCCGAACGAAGCCATCGAACGTTTAATGGAACGTTTCTCTTTATCGGATGTTCAGGCACGTGCAATCGTTGAAATGAGACTTCGCCAGTTGACCGGACTGGAACAGGACAAACTGCGTGCAGAATACGAAGAAATTGAAAAGTTGATCGCCCGTTTGAAAGAGATTCTTGAAAATGAAGATGTTCGTATGGACGTTATCAAAGGAGAATTACAAGAAGTAAAAGATAAGTTTGGCGACGAACGTAAAACAGATATCGTATATGCTTCGGAAGAACTGAATCCTGAAGATTTCTATGCCGATGATGAGATGATCATCACTATTTCCCACATGGGATACATCAAACGTACGCCGCTGAGTGAATTCCGTGCACAAGGACGCGGCGGAGTAGGAGCGAAAGGCTCGGTAACACGCGACGAAGACTTCGTGGAATATATCTATCCGGCTTCTATGCATGCCACTTTGTTGATCTTTACAGCAAAAGGCAAGTGCTACTGGCTGAAAGTATATGAAATTCCGGAAGGAGCTAAGAATGCAAAGGGTAGAGCCATCCAGAACTTATTGAACATTGAAGCGGATGATAAAGTAAACGCCTTTATCCGCGTGAAGAAGCTGACTACCGACACCGAATTTATCAATTCACATTATCTGTTGTTCTGTACCAAGAAGGGTGTTATCAAGAAAACATTGCTTGAAGCATACTCACGTCCGCGTCAGAATGGCGTAAATGCGATCACATTGCGTGAAGACGACGGCCTGATCGAAGTATGTATGACCAACGGAGACAACGAAGTACTGATTGCTAACCGTAACGGACGGGCTATTCGTTTCCACGAAAGTGCGGTTCGCGTCATGGGACGTACTGCTTCCGGCGTTAGAGGTATGACATTGGATAATGATCCTTCCGACGAAGTGGTAGGTATGGTATGTATCAAGAATAAGGAAACCGATACTGTACTGGTTGTATCTGAACAGGGTTACGGAAAACGTTCGAATGTGGAAGATTACCGAATGACTAACCGTGGCGGTAAAGGTGTCAAGACGATCAACATTACTGATAAAACTGGAAAACTGGTTGCCATCAAGAATGTGACAGAGGAAAATGACATCATGATCATTAACAAGTCAGGTATCGCTATCCGTATGAAAGTAACAGATCTGAACGTCATCGGCCGTGCAACTCAAGGTGTTCGCCTGATCAACCTGGGTAAACGTAATGATGAAATAGCCTCGGTATGTAAGGTATTGTCCGAACCGGATGAGCAGGTAGATGAAGAAAGCGCTGAACTGGATGCTCAGAATGAAAATAATGAAGAATTAACCGGTTTTGATGGATCTGAAGATATCGCAAATGATACTGAAGAGACAACAAATGAATAATTTAAACAAATAGAAATATTAATCTCAAATTACTATCACAATGAAACGATTATTATTAACAGTTGCACTATGTGTTGCAGCATCATCTGCCTCTTTCGCTCAAAAGAAAGCCGTTAAGGAGGCGCAAGGAATAGCAAAAGGAGACAAGGCAGACTTCACTGAAGCAAGAGCCTTAATCAAAGGTGCTTTGGAAAATCCTGAAACAAAGGATGACGCCCAGGCATGGTATGTTGCAGGTTTTATCGAAGACCAGCAGTTCAGTGCTGAAAGAACAAAACAGATTTTAGGACAACAGCCGAATGAACCAGTTATGTACGAAGCATTAGGTGCTATCCTTCCTTATTTCAAGAAGGCTTACGAACTGGATCAGCTTCCTAACGAAAAAGGTAAAATCAAACCTAAATATTCTAAAGACATTAAGAGTATTTTAGGTGCTGACCATGTATATTTCTTTAACGGTGGTGCTTACTATTTCGATCAGAAGGATTATAAGAAGGCTTATGACTTCTTCAACCAGTATCTGGAAATCTCTGAACTGCCTATGTTCGAAGGAACTCAGACTGCTGAAAAAGATTCTACTTTCATGACTGTTCAGTTCTATGCAGCTGTTGCAGCTACTCAATTGCAGGATTCTCCTATAGCAATCAAAGCTCTGGAACGTGCAAAAAGTTCAGATTTCAGACTGAATGATGTTTACCAGTATTTGTCTTACGAATACAAACAGGCTGGTGACAGTGTAAACTATGTTAAGACTCTTGAAGAAGGTTATGCAAAATTCCCCAATGAAGAGTTCTTCCTGATGAGTTTAATTGACGCTTACATCCAGTCAAGTCAAAACGAAAAAGCAATAAGTTATCTGAACACTGCAATTGCACAGAAACCTTCTGATAGTCAGCTGTATCATGCATTAGGAATTGTTTACGAAACAGGTATTAAAGATTATGCAAAAGCAGAAGAAACATTTAAGAAAGCTTTAGAAGTCAATCCGGAAAGTGTTGAATCGATGTCTGCTTTGGGACGTATATATTACAACCAGGCTGTAAACAAACAGGGTGAAGCTAACATGATCAATGATAGCAAGAAATATCAGGAAGAATTAACTATTGCAAAAGATCTTTTCAAACAAGCTCTTCCTTATTTCCAGAAAGCTCACGAAATGAAACCTAGCGAATCAGAATATATGGTTGCTTTAAGAGGTATCTATTATAATCTGAACATGGGTCCGGAACTGGAAGCTATCGAAGCTGAAATGAACAAATAATAATCATTTCATTATATATAAAAATAGCCGTCTCTGTTGAGATGGCTATTTTTATATATATACTCGGGATCAGCTATTTTCTATCAGTAGTGATACAGCCCTTTACAGATAAGGGATAATCGTTATATAAATACCTGTAATAATTGCAGACGTAATAACACCTGAAATATTAGCACCTAACGCATCACCTAAAATGAAAGAGTCCGGGTTCTCTTTACTTACCAGCTTCTGTGCTACTTTAGCAGTAGTAGGAACACAACTGACAGCAGCAATACCGATTACCGGGTTATAATTTCCGCGTTTAATGAAATACATGATATATCCGCCAATGATACCTCCGATACCAGACAATAACAATGCAGTAATTCCTAATACCAATAATTTCAAGATCTTGGGATCAAGTAACAACTTAGCATCGCACAATACACCCAATAACAACCCCAACATGAAAGTCGAACCATACAATAACGGACCACTGACAAAATCATAAATATGCTTCATGCCTGATTCGCGAACGGCAACACCCAGGAACAATGAAAAGAAAAGGGGAGAGGCCACAGGGAATAAAAAGCATAAAACAGCACACAAAATAACAGAAAAAGCCAGTTTAACTTTAGCATCGTAGTTTTTGGGAGGTTTTGTAGTGGTCATTTTTATGGCACGCAAACGCTGCGGGATCAGGAGTTTGACCAGATAAGGATATCCTCCGTAGGTCAGTCCCAGATATAAATAAGCAACAACAGTAATAGGAACAAATAAATGTTTGGCCAGGATCAGGGATGTAAACAAAACCATCGGACCATCTGCACCGCCAACCATCGCAACAGAAGCGCTCTCACTTAAAGACAAACCAAAAGCGCTGGCAATAGGTAACGTCAGAAAAGTTCCCAGTTCCGCACAAAGAGCCAGGAAAAGACTGGCAAAAGGCTTCTGAAGCAGAAAGCCCACATCCAATAATGTTCCAATTCCCATAAACACAAAACAGGCAATCAAGCCATTACTGAAAGTCAGCGTATATACGGGTTGAAGAAAATCAATCTGCATTGTATTCATCAACTCGTCTGTATCTGAAAGCATAGGATCCAGGAATAAATTACCTAATACACCTTCCGGCATGATTAAAGTACCACAATTGATTGCAACCATTCCTAATCCCATCGGGATCATAACCATCGGCTCCAGGACTCCTTTCCAGCCTAAATAAACGAGTAGGCCGCCAAGTGTAATCAAAAAAACACGCGCAACAGCCAGTATCCATCCACCGGCAACCATTGTTCCAAAGCCTTGGAACAAACTAAAAAAATCAACATTTTCCATATCTGTTTTTATTTTTCGATAGAAGGATTCTCCTTTTTGTTTGTATTGTTCTTTCTCATTAGCTGTTCCTCTTTTTTGAGGTACATAATGCGAGTATCCTGTGGATAATAATAATCCATCAGATCCAAATGAGAAGCGCCATGACTTACGCCATGATAATATCCGGACGGTTTTATGTGGAGAAGATCGCTGTTTACACCACGACGGAATTCTTCGCGTTCGTCATCAGTCACATCTTCTTCATTATTTACCACATCCAGCCCTAATATTTCACCAATTTTGGCACGCAATTTATTTAGTTTGCCGAATTGCATCAGTTCATCACTGTGAGAATGGTGAAATTCCAGGGAGTCGGCCCAAACAGCAATAAGCTTGATTACACCGGCAACAACAAAACCGATAATGAAGGTCAGAGCCATCATTTCAAGGGTTGAAAGTAATAGACTTAACATAATTATTTAATTTAAAATCCAATATAATACCTTAATTAGGTACATGATTAGTCATTATTAGTCATTATTAGTCATTATCTGCCAATTCACGTGCAGACAATAAAAAAGAATAAAAAGAAAGATGTTAAACTAAATAATTATTTTCCGCAGTACGTAGACCCAATGGCCTGATCGTATACGAAGAGTGGAGAATTTTACTGATTGTGATATTAAAAATGTTTCAGATACTTTATTCAGAATATTTTGTTCCTTCTGAAGAAACAACTCCAAAAGACGGGTAGTCACTTTAAACGGACGTTCGCATCGGGTTGGCAACACCTGGCTACGAGTAGTAAGACAATAGACTGAATGATAGCTTTGACTTAAATCATAATTCTTTAACTCGTCTTGGAATGGATGTTTTTCCTTACTGCAGACAAAAGTCGTTTTCGCAGGAGACAAAATATTTTCATCTTCAGTCTTTATCTGCATATTCAAAAGAAGCAGAAACAGAAACGATACTATCAACAATACTTTTTTCATCGCGGTGCGAAGTTAGAATAGTTATTTAACATACAACATAATTTTGTCAATAAAAGTTGAAAATAATTTGCGTGGGATAGTCCCAGGATAACTTCTTATAATTCTATTAAACATAATGGGAATTATAAGAAATAGTAACAGAAAGATATCAGGAGCTATTCAGGCATAAAAAATCCGTATATAACTTCACAGTTACATACGGACCAAACAAATAACAAACTCTACTTATATGAAAAAACAAATACTACTAACATAATTATTACAGAATCTTTTTTCAAGCTCTGTTTATCATTATAACAATGATATGCTTTATTTGGTTCTGACTACAGAATAATTTTCTGCTATTTTTTTCTGGGGTTATTAAACGATCCCTGAAAATTATCTCTGTAGAGAACTTTATTTTATTCGATATTATAACAAAACGTCATTTATTTATGTTCCGGAATCATATACTAATAAATACTAAAAAGGCATGTATGTATCTTTTTTGATACTCTACATGCCTTAAACTCTCTCTGTATTATACTTTTCAAACGAAAGCAATATGCATCTCCATATATCTGTTATTCGGTCTGTTAACGAGATTTTCCTTTGCGATCTTTTCGCAATCCTCAATATCCATACCATTTTCAGGAATACTCCAGTACCACAACATAGGTGCTTTTTCTCTTTCAGCTGTTTCCATTTTTTTCCATTTTAAATTCAACTTCATCTATGAGACAGAAAAAAAGAAAATACCCCTATCAACTCACAGACTTTTTTTGAATGACAGATGCATTATTTTGTTTAATCGTTTTTTCCAGCATCCGGAGTTAGCTCCTGTGTTAAAGAATCGGCTAGTTCTTTATTGTATTCTTTGAGTAAATCAATATCATGTATATCACTGATATCGAGTATTTCACGAATTAATTCAACTTTACCATTTTCCAATTCAGTGCTAGGTATCATACTTTTGTCGTTTTAGATTGATTAATATTGTTTTAACTTTCATCTAACAATATTAATTTCACATTGTTCACATACACAATCTCTTTTAACGAAAAAAGGTGATCATCGTTAAATAAATGACCACCTTTCTCTTATAACTGAAATAAAATTTTATTTAGCTGCTTCGATAGATGCTTTTCTAAATTCTTTCAGTAACTTTTCAAGTTCCAAAGAAGCTTTGCGAGCACGTGTACCTGCTGCTTTGTTACCATTTTCAACCTGTGCATTAGCATTTGTGCTAAATTCCCCAATCGCTACATTAATTTTGTCTACTAACTCTTTCATTTTACTTTTGATATTTCTTATTATTAAATCGAAGCACAAAAATATAAATAATTATATCATGGGCAACAAAAAATTGACAAAACATATCTGTTCAAGTGCTGAATATTAATAAAAGACCTATTAAACAGCACTCTCCTACTTATTTAAAGCCTCCAGTAACTGTTTGCCAGGTTTAAATTTAACACTTTTCCGGGCTTTTATGGTTACAGGCACACCGGTTTTTGGGTTACGACCAGGACGTTCGGTCTGTTGCCAAAGGGTGAATGTGCCGAAATTCTGGAAAATAATGCTGTTGTCTGTCAGAAGCGCTTCTTCAAAAACTTCTTCCAATGTGTGGATAAACCGTAATGCCTCCACTTGCTTAATAGACATTTTGCTGGATATTTGTTTGGATAGTTCTACTTTATTCATATCTGTATTATTTTAATTCTCTTTTAAAAACTTACTTCATTCTCTATTGTATCTACATCATCGAATACGGCAACATTGCCATCCGTAATCTTCACACGGAGATCAGCACTGTTAGCTCCTTTTATATTGATGGTCAGATCATAATGGTGATCCCGTTGGATGTTATAATTATTTGTCAGGTTATCACCCAGGTAAAAACGATATTCGACTTTTATCCCATTTGCGTGGCTACTGCTGTACTTATAGGTGCCCTTTAAAGTAAGATACGTACAACCGGTCAGTTTACCATCCGGAGTTGAAGTGGTAACAGACGTACTGCCAGGACCATTGGATTCTTTGTTTTTTCCTTCGAACGATTCGGAAAGACCCAATCCCCGGAGGTTTTCCGGCATACAGAAATAAGCAGAAGAACCTGCTGTAGAAGTTAAACCGCTAAAATCCGTCTCAGTTGTCTTCATAGTTGTGCCGTCAATTGTTGCCGGATACTTGCTGTTGCTACTGCCTCCTCCAGCCGTATATAAAGCTATTTTCGTGGGAATATTGGTAATTGTTGCAGTCATATCAGATAATGATGCACTGGCATCATTAAATTGAACTCTAACCGTTACTTTAGCATAAGCCCTGAATAACCGGGATACAAAGACTACCTTTTTGTTTTCTTCCGTGTCCCCGGAAGAAGCTGTTGGTGAATACGCGGAGGGACCCGAAGTCAATAAAGTAGGCACCGAACCGGTAGATGGTGTAAAATCGACTGTTGTCTCTTTCAACTCTGCCTCAGTACCCTCAAAGTTTCTTAAGAGAGCTTCTCCCCCATTGACAATTATATAAAAACGACTTATAATATCAGAAAACTTTTCGGCTTCTGATGTAGCATCAGTATTAATCCTGACCATATAGTCGTTTTCCTTGACAAAATCTTTATCATCGCTTGTATTGTCGACTTTATAAAGCTTTTTAATAAAATTTCCGCTAGCGTCATATTGTAATATCCAGACATTTTTAACGCTTGTTGCTTCATTTTTATCACCGATCGTTGGTGTCGTTGCTTTCGTCTCTACGCTGATCGCTTCCGGCAGTTTCAAGCAAAATTGAAAACTACAGTTTCCTCCACTGCCTGCATTGCCAGATTCTTCCGTTGATTCACACCCTGTAATTACCAGGTTAAAAACTACTACCAACGGTAATAATAAATAGTATATATGTTTGTTTTTCATACCCAACAGTTTAAATTATTCACCGACCTCGTCTGTCGACTGGTCTACTTTCGTATAATCAAGTAATGATATAGTGATATCGCCCGGATTCAATATACCGAAGAAAGTCAGTGTGAACTCGAATTTATATTGCATTCCCTTCAATAATGTTTTTGAGGTCGTGGCAGTATATGTAAATATACCCTCCTGAATACCAGCAACGCCTTCTTCCGTATAAAATACTTTCAATGTAATTATAAACTCAAGAGGCTGACTGCCATCAACCGGCAGTAACACTATCGGATCATTATTCTTATGAGGTTTACTCCAGGCATTCACCGTATAAGAAAAATTCGATACTGTATATGAGTCTGTATAGCCAGCCCCCGGTCGCCAGTCTTTTTCCCCTAAATAATAAGTTAAGGGAACTGATAAGTTTTTTATCTCTATTTTCTGAACTATCAAATCACTTATTTTAACAGGTGATTCTTTCGCTTTTACCCACAGATCTACTTTTGAACCTAGACGGACAAACGGTCCTGTCATTGAAACCTCCATTTTATTATCTCCGTCATTTTGCGGTTGCACGACCAGACCTTTGATCTCGTTATACATGAAATCGTAACCATTACGTACTTCTATTTCACCCGCACTGGGATCGGGAGCCGTTTCACTGTTATACGAAATAAAGTAAAGGTCATATTCACCGCGATAAAGAGACATATTGCCGTCGGCTGTTTTATCATCTGCTATCGTACAGACACTTTTGCCAAGCGGTTCCGGTAATTTTTGTGTGGATGCATCCACAGCTGTTCCGGCTTTATAAGCCAGAACAGTGAATTTTGTACCGGGATCGAGGTCTACCAGAGTGGTAGCACCCAACGCCTTCGTTAAAGAAGCCTCATACAGTTTAAATGAGAGTTCAACCGGTTCTCCCTCTCCTTGCGGCTTCTGCCTGTTGTCATTATCCGGTAATCCCGACGTACATGCCAGCATCATCAGGGCCAGACAAACCGGTAAAAGAATGTTTATTCTTATCTTCATAATCTTTCTGCAATTCGTTAAATACCAATATTCGTATCCTGGCTGGCATCGCTTTTCCAGTCTTCCACCTTAAAGTTTTTCAATATCCCACCGATTTTGTTGACTGTGATGGAGTACATATAATGTTTGCCCGCTTGCCATTGGACAGGAGTAGCGGAGGCCGTTTTAAAGGTGCGCAATTCAGTACTGCCCTCGCTGCTGACTGCTACAGTCAGGCTGAAAGAAAGTACCGATTCGGTCGCACTCATCGGAGCCATCAGGCAGGATACGTTCGGGGAAGACAGTGAAGTAGACAGTTCTTTCGAACCGTTCAACGTAACGACAGACGTAGAGACCAGACCGTTCAATACCCCATCCGTCAACTGCATGCTGCCTTCGCCGACCTGCAACTTATTTGTATTACTCTGGATACTGATCTGCTTCAAATAAAGGCTTTCACTAACATCGGTCTCTTTGTCTATCCTGAAACTCACTTTTGCCAACGCATGATTCATCGTCAACGAAATAGCACGATTCGTCTGGGTAATCCCTGCCTGTTTTGTGGCATAGAGATAATCTGTTTGCTGGCTTCCGGTAAAGTCGAGCCGCTGGGTCTCATCCGAATCGCTTCCTTTTCTGACGGATACCGGAATGGTCAGGTTGCTGCCGGATGTTATATCCGCATCCGGATAACAGGCATAGACGTCAGCACTCCCATTTGCCGTTGTTATCTCCACTGAGGCTGTGCTCGACCAGCTTCCGTTACTTTGGGTAAACAGCAAAGTAGGCGTCGATGTATTATAGGCGGTCAGCGCATCGGCATTGGCCACATATAATTTTACCTGATTGATGGAAGTCACGATTCCACGGGTCTGTATTGTTTCCGCCAATCCGACCGAAACCAATTGGAGAGCGGAAGAAGACGGTTCGCCGTTATCCGGCAGGCTGTCCGTGCATCCGGCACAGGTTGCCAATAACGCTGTTAATGTATATAAATTCAATTTTCTCATATTCTTTTATGTATTAAGTTGCATTTAAGTCTCCCCCGGATTCCGCACTACCGTCAGAAGCAAACGGAGTCACATTTACACTGTTAAGTATCAACTTATTCGTAGATGTAAAATTGTATATGTAATTATTAGCGGCTTCCAGCTTGATGCTCGATTGAGCATAAGATTTATCTATCTCCCCAGCAGAGACGGTTATTTGGTAAACAGCCCCGGCGTTAGCACGGATAATACCGATATATGTATGATTTGTTCCGGAAGCCGTTACCGGCAAAAGCTGGATGGTCTCATTGGTTCCGCCGTCAGTACGCAGAGAATTTCCTTCCAACTTAATGCCGTTTCCGGTCGTAATGCTCGCATACTCCACATTAATCGTGATCTTGGCCGCCACCGGGGCAAAGACAAAGTCGACACGGTTGCCGACAGCTGCTTTTGAAGAGATAAGCTGGTTACTTTCCCAAAATGCAGTCGGGGTTGTCTGATCTTGTTTTATCCCACTGAATGTAGTCGGAAACGAAGCCGTATAGGTCTCGTTTTCGGTAGTAATGGTGATACCATCTCCAGTGCCGGGCAGCCATTTCGAAGTGCTTCCGGAGTCACTATACTTATAAACCGTAGCACTACCACTTGCGGATGCCCCCGAATAGATATTGATCTGGTCGTTTGCAACGAAGGTCCGTTTGTCGTAGTCTGACTCATGGGCATCGGTCGCCCGTGTTACCGGGGTGGCTATTTCTGCTGTTACTTCCAGCGGACGGCCTATTCCTGTCTCTTGTTCTCCGGACGTACAAGAGGACAACAGGAGCAGCAAGACGGCTATCTGTATGCCCGGTGATCGTTGTGTTGTGTTTATTCTTTTCATATCTGTTCTTTTTCTATGATAATGATCCGGTATGAGTTTGATTCGGTGTCCACGGTTTTATTTCGCTGCCGACAGGCACCAGGATATTGTTCTGGATAGTAAGCGTATACTCATACTGCGAACCGGCTGTCAGCGTGCAGCCGGACAAGGTCGTTTTATAAGTTACATTCTTGTAGGTAACGTTGACGGTAATATCCGTAGAGGTCCCTTTGGGATAAACGATGCCGTGCCAGGTATAGTTGTTGGTATCCGGACGATAAAGCGTTACGATCTCCTGTACGCTTCCCCCTGTCAGCAATCCCGGCGCCTGCACCTGAATACTAAAATCGCCCGAAAAGGCAGGGCCACCCTCTGCCGGTTTAAATATCAGCGTCAATTTCGTATTTACATGTTTGAATGTGAAATCAATGGTTTCGCTGCTTGCCGGTAATATCTCCGTTCGCAGCAAATTGCTTTTTAAATAATTGGTCGCAACGCTTTGTGAAGATTGAATGCTGGTGTAATTTGTCGGATATACAGCCTGATAAGTAGCTCCCGCCTGCAGGGTAAGCGCCTTGCCGGACGGCGGTGTCCAGATTCCGGACGACAACGTATATTCTATTACATTGTCCGCTACTCCTCCATATTTTTTTGTGATCCGAATCTTATCGCTATTAACGAAGGTACTCCGGTCATAACTATTATCTGCGGCAATCGTTTTACTGCCGCTTTCCGTCAGTATTCCGCTGAAGCGGTCTATCGATGCCAGTATTTTCACAGGATTACCCTCCCCGGCAGGCATAAGGATTGTTTCATCTGAACAGCCGGATCCGATAGCTGCCAGCCATACAGCGGCCACCAGTGCCATGTTTTTATGTATTGTTATTCTTTTTCTCATCATATTCTCCTTTCATCATTTAAAAACCATCCGGGCGAAGTGTACCGTTCCCGGTAACCTTTTGCCATCCGTCTATTGTTATGTCTTCAACGACAATGGCCCTATCGGATAAGATCAGACTATAGGTATAGCGATAGCCCCTCTCCCATTGCATCTGTTGAAAATTGGCAGCTTTGACAATCAGGTGGCGTTCATTTGCCGTATCTGTCGTTTTCCCGAGCACGATGGTCAATGAAACATCTGTTGGTTTGCTGGCCAGCGGAGCGACCAGGCCATAACCGACTATTGCCGGAGTTCCATTCTCACCACATTTAACGGCTGTGGTCGTTGGGGCAGGAGTGAAACTTAATACTCCTGTTCCAGCCGTTACGCCCAGGGTACCGTCTTTTAGTTTCATCGTGGTCGTTGCACTGTTTGCCGTAGCGGCAAATATGTTTGAAGCAGCGTTGAGCGTGATCTTCTTAACATAGTCGTAATCGTTATCGACCAGACGTCCCGAAGCACTTTGCAGCTTAAACACGATCTGCGCCAATGCATGTTGCAGATGAATAGTGGGCGAAAAAGCCCCCTCGGCATTGCTGGCTGTGATCGATGTCTTGCTACCGATATCGCTTGAACCTGAACCGTACAGATAATCAACAGTGTTGCATTGCCAGCTATTTTCGCCGTTGAAAGTCATATCGGTCGGTATCGTTACCTCAATCGTATGCTCATCGCTGGTCGTAGAAGGATTGAACGTTGCATCTGAGGGACTGAAAGCGAAAACACGCGCCTGAAGGTTGTAAAGGTTTACGGCAGGTGCACCTGCCCAGCTCAAGGTTCCTTCACCTTTGGCTTTGAAGAGGGAAAGTCCGTCTTTCAATTTGTTATCCGGATCTTTCACACCCTGGTAAAAAGGATAACCAGCACTTTCCGTTACATAAAGCATGACAGAGGATATTTTATCCTTACCAGTTACGGCTTCCGACGATTCCAGGCCGTTCACGACAGAACGGGTCGACGGTTGACCGGTATAGAAACGGGGTTGCAGCAAAACTGTTTCTCCCCGGTTACCGGAAGGGCCATTGTCTACCCCATCCTCTCCGACCGTGCAAGCGGGCAACAGGAGAAACAACAGGTACCCCAGGAAGACACACTGCCGTAAAGGTGGTGCAGCCAGACAAATGGATTGTTTGTTTTGTTTCATATTGATTCTATTTTTATTTATATCGTTTTTATTGATGTATCAAATGTTTGTATCGGGAATCTGGGCGGCATCCTGCCAGCCGACGACATTAATTCCCGACAGTTCAAGACCGGTCGGTTTAATCGTTACCGTGTAGGTGTAGATTTTGCCTCTCTCCCATTGATTGGTACAAGCCACCGACATCGGTTTTCCATCAACAGTCAATGAAATGGTGCCTGACAAAGATGTTTCTTTACAGGGTATAGCATAGTTCGTAATGGTCAGTGTAGCACTTGCATCGGTTGTAGCCGTTGCAGACGTCAATGTGTATTCATATGACTGATCGGTAGCGGAACTGCCGGTGTTATCCAGGTCGAACAGTTCACCGTTTGTTAGTTTCATGCGGGTCTTGCTGCCCAGCACAGGTATTTTGGAGGTGTATTTTACAGAGGTGACTGCGGCGGCTCCTTTGTAACTGTTTTCTTTCTTTATGACAAGACGGAGTTTGGCAAAAACATGTTTCAGGCCGATGCTGACTATTTGGCCAGGGCCTTTGTTTCCGTTCGGCATATTGTTTCCGTTGTTGGCGTAAGGTTGTTTTTCCTGATAAGTATCGTTTTTGTATTCGACACCATACATGTAGTCGTTTTCCGGCTGGGTAAGGTCTACTTGGTTGCTAGCGGCAGTCTTCGAACTGGTATATTCAATAGCTGCAACCGGCACGGGAACGGTCGGAACCGGATCGGTTAAAGTGATTGAACCTGTTAACGGATCGTTCTTAATATCGCTGTTCCCATTCGCCGGAGCGGGATGGCAGGAGAAAATGATTGCTTTCTCATTGTTCAGCCAGATGGTCTGGTCGGTCGGCACATTTTCCGGTTCGAGCGAAGTGATGCCATTTGCTGTAGCAGGCTTATATTTTCCGTAAATACCTGCCGGACGGATACCGTAGGTCTGTTGATCGGTTTCAGCATTGACGGCGTAGATACCGACGCTGGTCAGATCGGAAGCGTCGTCGATAGCGGCACGCGTCAGGGACACACCGGCTACACGCAGGGTAAGGCTTACCGGACTGTCGATATTTTCTTCCTTTGAACAGGAGGTCAAAAGGGAGATCGTCAGGATGGGTAATAACAGGTAATTATACGGTTTCATAATCTTTTATTCGTTTAATAAATTGTTTCGTTTCTTTCTTTATTTACGGTGAACTGAGGGTATCTATTTCCCCTCTCGAGAGGGGAAAAGTTACTCTCAGCTCCTAATTGACAGGGAGTTCTCCGGTTGTTGCACCATTCCCCCAGCCTTCTACTGTTATGCTGGATAGGGTTAATTCCTTACCACTTAGTTTGGCCGTGTAAAGGGTGTTTGTGCCTTTTGCCCAATTTACAGCATCAGAAGTAGCAGCCAGGTCGACAGCATAAACAGTATTGTCTATTGTAAATTCTACCTGTATCGTATTTTTTGCTCCGTTATGAGGTAAAACAAGAATACTGAATTTAGATGAAGCATCTTTAGCTGCATCCGCACCAGCTAATCCGGATCCGCCTTGCTTTTTCAATGTGTAACCATCACCAATAAAACGCGTGAATGTGACAGTTTTTTCTGCATTGGATGTTATTGTTCCATCTTTAATTGCCATAACAGGATTGGAACCCTGGCTTAAAGCCGTATTACTTTTATTCTTCAAAACAATTTTTGTCAGTTTACCTGTATTGGCATAAGTTCCATCATTATATATACGGAAACTGACCATTGCCATAGCATGTTTCATTTTTAGTGCTACGGAAGCATCCGGAGAACCTGCCGCCTTTCCATTGCTGGCTGTTGCCGGATTTCCGTTATTGTCTGCATCTTCCGCCCACATATAATCGACTTCTCCGGGAGCAGATAAGATCGTTGTCCCGGAAGCGTTGTCTGTTGTTGGGATCGTATTATTTGTATCCTTACTATCTGATGTTCCCGGAAAGACTGTAACTGGTATTGTTGAATTTTCAGCTACAGTGGTTAATTTTAATGCAGTGCCACTAGCAGCCATCTCCCCACCGGCTCCAGGTGTATATGCCGGATGATACCCATAGATCGTGGCTGTTTCGCTAGTCAGATAAATTTTATCGGTACTACTAGCCCAAGTTCCATTTTTCGTATATAACGCGTAATTATTAGTGTTTCCGTATGACGTTGTTGGTCCTACTGCATACACTGCAATACTTTTAAAATTGGTATCATCGGTACCTTTGTTTATCGCACTCTTTGTCAGTGCCACACCGGCAGTTATTCCCAGTTCGACGGCATCCGGATCGTCATTCGGATTGTAGGGTGCGTCTTCGTTGCTGCAACTACCGGCAGACAGGGTAGCCAGAAGCATCAGGTAAACAGGTAATTTCGTTTGTTTCATTTCGTTCGTTTTTTATACTTGTTGTTTTTATTTCTTAAGGTTATTCAACCAGATTCAGATCGTCGTTTTGTATCACCGGAACCCATCCGGATACAGTAACAGAAGAGATACCCAGTTCCTTGTCACCTATATTCAGGGTGATTTCGTGAGAAGTTCCACCGGCAAAAGACAGGCTTCCTCCGTCTGATTGGGCGGTGATCTCAAGATCTTTGAATGTCCCGATGGAGGTTTCGACTGTCAGCTTATAAGCATCGGAAGTGCCGGTAAGCGGCGGCAAAAGCAGGGAGTTGGAAAGAGAGGTTGCTGTCGTACCGCTGATCTCTGTTCCACCGTCCGGGAGTTCCAAAGATAACTCACCGCTACCAGAGAAAGAGGTTTCACCATTGGTTAGAGCCAGTGTGACACTGTTCGTCACCGTAACGGTTATCTTCTTGACTTTCACGCTTAAACCACCGGTTACTTTCTTCATTGCTTTAAATGTCAACTGCGTAAGCAAATGCTTATAAGTGAGTGGAGTACCGGTGCCGTCCGTATTACTGAAACGACTTCCGTCCCACCGATTACCGGAGATTTGAGAGGCATACATCAGGTCGGTCTGGCCGGCGAGGGTGTATGTAACCTTACCATCATTATCGCTATACGAAGATGCTTTGGGAGCCACGGCAATCAGGTAAAGCCAGTCTCCGTTTTCCGGGTAAGTAGGATTATTTGACAATGGAACCATACCGTTAGTCTGTACCTCCGTGTCTATCTTCCATTCTTTTGCATTAGCCGGAGAAGTGAGACCGGTGTAATCACCGCTGCGCATAGAGGCAAAGACGGTGGTGGCGAAAGCCTCGGTGATCGTCTGATCGGCTTTCGTTTCCACTGTCGCATTCCCCCGGGCATGCAGTTCGATCGGGACTTGTTCAGGCTCGGATTGCTCCGAGTCTGAACAGCCTGATACCAGCAATAATGCCGGGAATAAAAGCAGATATATACGTTGTCGCTTCATTCGCTTTTTGTTCGTGTTTGGCGGGATTATTGAATGTCAACTTTTCCGGCGTCACCTGGTTTCCAAGCTTCGATCTTGGCTGATGCTTCGATACCGACAGCTCCTTGTGCTGTTTTCGGCGGAGTGATATTGAAAGTTACCTGATGGGAGAATCCTTCTGCTGTAGACAGGTTGGAACCGTCTTCTTTCTTAATCTTCAAATTCGTATATGACTGAATGGCTCCCTCTACCGACAGGTCAATATTTACCAATATATCTGTTGCAGGTTTCACCATGACAGGAACACTAGGTGCACAAGCTGTTGTGGAAAGCGCCGTATTACAGCCTGCAACCATTAAGTTGGCTGCATCTTTCCAGTTAACTGTACCTGTATTAAATGCTAAAGAAGCCGGAACTTGCGCATTTTGGATCGTAATCTCTTTCACACTGACAGTTTTATTTTCCCATTCAGTGCCGGCTAATTCACCGGAAAGTTGAGCAACAAAAGTAAGCTGGGTTGTCTTGTGCTGGAAATTAAGAGCGGCTTTCGTTTTATCCGATTCGGTTCCATTACCGGCAGCTTGCTGACCGGCAAACATCACATCCTGAAAACCGTCTGCTTGAGTAAACGTAACAGTTGTTCCGCTTACAGTTCCTTGAGGAGCAACACCTAATATCCAGGTTTTATTTGGATTGGCACCACCATCTACCGGATAATACAACGTCGGTGTCAATACAATGCCATTTGCTGTCGTACTTGCCGTAAACTGCGTGTTGGCATAGTTTGCACGATCACCATCGCTGGCAAACTTGCTTTCATTGTTCAGCGTATTATCTTTCTTCGGAACGAAAGAGTCAAAATCAGGTGCAGATGCGCTACTACTGTTGCCGTCCACCATAATAATAACAGCATCCATTTTGTTACCCGGTATGATCGCTGCTTTCGTCTCTACCCCGGTCACTGTTTGACTGATCTGGACAGGCACCGCATTTGCCACCTCGCCGTTGTTAATCACATTCTCTTCGTCATTTGAGCAGCTTGCCATTATCAGGGCCAATGCTGCCATACTTACTAAACTCTTTTTCATTTGTTTTACTTGTATAAATTAATAATGTGTGAAATATAAATTCTATCGTTGTTTGTAAGGATCTACCGTTACGCCTCCCTGGTCACCCGGATTCCAGTCGGTCACTTTGACGGTGACTGTTACCTTGATGTTGTTTTCAGGTTCGGGTTCAGGCGTGTCCGGTTCATCCGGGATATCCGGATTATCAGGCTCGTCCGGGTCGTCGGGTATATCCGGCGTGTCGGGGACTTCCAGCGAGATCTCTACCTCGTAGGCGCTGCCACCTTCACTACCACCCGCTTCAAACTTAACGGGAAGGTTTTTGAATGTCTTGTCGTTCGACGGATTGCCGTCCACATTCAGCACCAGGTCGAGCGTTAGCGTCGCTTCCGGTTGTACCAGAACGTAGCCGGGCAATGTCACGGTTCCGTTGGTGATCGGGAAACCACCGGTGCCGGGATCGGTATATACTATTACCGGTCCGGCATTCCCTAGAGGTTCTATCGCTTCCGAACCGAGGTCGACAACCGCTGTCGAGGCAAGGCCATTGATATGGACCGAGCGGATACGGTAACTGTCGGTTGTTCCTTTCAGTTTCAGTGTAAAGTTCAGTTGCGAAAGCAGGTGGCGGTATGTGAGCGGTGTCTTTATGGCATCGAACTGTTCGGTTATCGAGCCGCTTTGTTCTACCGAAAGCATCAGATCCTCCTGTCCGGTAAGGGTATATTCTACTTTGCCGTTGTTGAGTGGGGCTGCCGGGTAATAGCCACGCAGATAAACAGGCGAACCGTCGGCCGGATAATAGCGTTCGGGAGACAGGACAATTTCGTTATCGGTAGCTTCGCCCTCCCAACTATCGGAATATTGACCGGCTGTGTTTCCGGCTGCAATATTGACGGGTGTACCGTCGAAAGCATCGACGGTGGCACGGGTACGGATACCTGTATATAAATGTATAGCGACTTTGGCAATTTCTTCCGGGATGGTAACGGCCAGGTCGAGGGTGTCGGCACCTGCTTCAGTTGCCCGGTAGAGCTGTGACGAGACATCTTCACTGTAGATTTGCTTTTTCCCGTCCGTACCTTGCCAGGATAATGTCAGAAGATGGGTGTCGCTCGATGTACTGGGATCGACGTCTTCCGGCCAGGCAATACCGAGGATACCGGCTGTTGTGCTACAAACCTTCTGTGCATCGGGAGTCGGGAGAAGCATGCCGAGAGTCGCGGAAGATGTTATTTCTTCTGTAGCCAGATTTACTCCCCTGACAATGCCCTGCAAGGTAGCATCCAGCGAACCGGCGATCTGTCTGCCGGGGGCCGTCACCGTGAGACGCAGTATCTTACGGATATCTTCGGGTTGAAGGGTCAGTTCATTCGTCTTTCCTTCGGTAAGGGATATGCCCGAACGGCCGGCTACATAGACAGGAGTGTTCAGCGCAGGCATTATTGTTGATCCTTCAGGGACACGAACTGTTGCGGTAGCCGTGGCAAAGCCGTCGGTACCGTCTATCGTGACCGCTTCCGGATCGTCGGTCGTGAGCAGGGCGTCATACTGTCCGGCAGGCAGCCATTTATCGAGTTTGCCTGTCGCATTTGCTGCGTCGAACCGGCTTTCGAGCGGTTCCGTCAGTCCGTCGCCAAAGATGCGGAGAGCCAGTGCCTGTGCGCCGGGGTTTTCGACCGTGACGATGAGTTGTCCCTCCCCTTCATGCTCAGGTTCAGGTTTGTCGTCATCATGACAGGCGGCCAATAAAACGAAGGCGGCAGCCAGCAGGAACGGTTTAGCAACTAAGTTATTCAGTCTCATATTTTTCGTTTATAAATTATTCGTAGACACACGAAAAGCGGCACGACATCCTCCGGGGATGCCGTGTAACGATCGGTGCAT